>Ga0316209_1001201_pt1 | contig 29805 bp, 27 predicted proteins | sample 6monopyrite_MG_FD_204945 | JGI IMG/M metagenome (GOLD analysis project Ga0316209, IMG submission 204945) | Microbial mat bacterial communities from mineral coupon in-situ incubated in ocean water Damariscotta River, Maine, United States -... | ecosystem: Environmental > Aquatic > Marine >...
TCCTGTAATTAAACTCTTTAGCGATGTCGATCATAATCGCCATTTCTTCGGCACGGTAACAGTGGTTGTGTACCAGTATGTTTCCACGCAATACTTCCGACAGGGTTTCCAGGTTAAGGTCTCGTTTAGGCTTGTCCTTTTTTTCTCCCGCTTCTGCCGCTTGATAGTAATCATCCCACTTTTCCATATAGGCTTTAGCATCAATCCAGGCGGCACGATAACCGGCCACATTACCCATGCGGGTCATTGGCGCTTGCCCTTTGTCGCCGTACACCCGTTTGGGATTTTCGCCGCAGGCCATTTTCAGCGCGTGCGGCGCGTTCGGAAATTTCATTCCCTGCATGCTGATAGACGGTACATTTTTTAAGGTCACGCCGCGTCCGCCAATCAGATTACCCGATCCGGGTAAAATCTGCAGACTAGTCACGCCGCCAGCGCGCGCCAGGTCAAATCCCGGATCAGCGGTCCACACCGCGTGCTCAGCCCACACCTGCGCGGTAACTGGCGCGGTCATTTCGTTACCGTCGGCGTTACCTTCATGCGACGGCGATGGGTAGACTCCCAGGTGAGAATGCACATCGATGATCCCCGGCGTAACCCACTTTCCTTTACCGTCAATGCGAGTCACCGATTCGGCCACGTCCACAGTTGCACCAACGGCTTTGATTTTACCGTTTTTGACCCAAACCGAAGCGCCGTCAAATTGCTCGCCCAAACCGTCAAGAACCGTCGCATTCACGATCACAAACTCACTTGATGGTAACGGCTTATAAGTTGATTGATACACCGGTTGTGGTCGCTCGACTTCAATTTTTGGTTTCGCTTTTTCTTCGCAGCCCAACAGGGCTAGTAGCGTAACCACGCTAATTAATAATTTTGGGTTCAATGGTCACTCCAATTAATAATATTTAAATTTGTTGATACTCTCCCTTGATCTCTTCTCTAAAAGATAGAGGAGAATCCCCCTCTCCCCTTGGGAGAGGGCTGGGGTGAGGGCATTTGTTTAAAAATTCAACTTGGCAATAATCTCCCGGCTAACCTAACCATAGCGTTATCAATTTAATGCCAAAAAATTTGTCAAAAACGGTCACAAGGAATATTGCGCCCAGCAACACCGGGCAAATATAACTGATGGCAAAGTCGACATAAGTTTGCAGCCACGTCCCTTTTATATCTTCGTCTCCGCGCGCGATTTCCTGATTGAAGTTATCTTTACGCCAGATATAAGCTGTGAACACAGCGATTAAAAAACCACCTAGAGGTAAAAAGGTGTCGTTTGCGATCAAGGCAACAAAGCTCAGAAAATCAAGCGTTACCGGCCCCGGTAAAGTGACGAAGTTTGCCAGGGAATCAACCGCCCCTTGAGATAACATTGACGGGATCCCGACCAGAAAAATGATAACGGCGACCAGCCAGGTTGCCTTACTTCGCTTAATTTTGTGCTCGTCAACCATGTAGGCAGTTGGCACTTCAAGCAAAGAAATCGTGGAGGTAAAAGCGGCAAATGACAACAAAAGAAAAAACAGCGCGCCGACGACAATCCCCAGAACGCTACCCAGGGACTGGAACACGCCTGGCAAGGTGGCGAATATTAGACCTGGACCACCGTTAGGTTCAAGTCCTTGAGAAAATACAAAAGGAAAAATCATAAAGCCAGCCAACACCGCCACACCGACATCCACCAGCGTAATTGAAGCCGCCGCACTGACAATATTATCTTTTTTCGAGACGTAACTACCATAAGTAATCAGCGCGCCCATACCCAGTGAGAGTGAGAAAAAAGCCTGCCCCAGCGCCGAATAAACCACGCTACCGGTAATTTCGCTAAACTCGGGGATCAAATAAAATTTCAGTCCGTCCATCGCATTGGGCAGGGTCATTGCATAAACAATGAGTGCCAGGATCATGACAAACAAGGTCGGCATTAAAATTTTTGCGGCGCGCTCTATGCCGCCCGATATACCTTTTGAAACCACGAAAGCTGTGCCGGCCATAAAAATAAGTCCATAGCCGCCAACTTTAACCCAGTCAGCGGTGAATTCGCCAAAAGCCTCGGGGCCCGCGGAAAAACTACCCATGGTGATATCGACAAAATAGCCGAACGCCCAGGCCGCCACCACGTTATAAAAAGACAGGATCAAAACGCCGCTGGCCAGACCCAGATAGCCGATAATTGACCATCGGGCATGACCCAACACTTTAAACGCACCGACCGCATTTCTAGAAGTTTTACGGCCGATGGCAATTTCGGCGACCATCACCGGAAACGCCAGAATAAAGCAAAATGCCAGATACATGACTACAAAAGCGGCTCCACCGCCTTTGCCCACTTCAAATGGAAATTTCCAGATATTGCCCAACCCAACCGCGGAACCCGCCGCAGCTAAAATAAACCCCAGACGGGAGCTAAACCCACCTCTTTGTATTGCCATTATTGATCCTTATTGTTTTTGGTAACTGACTGTTTTATTACAGTTTTTATTGTTGAATCCGGTTTGCCTTGCGTTACTCGCACCAGCGTTTATAACAGAACTCCCTTTTCGACGCACCTGAGTCATGTATATCCGCTTACTTAAACCGCCCATAGAACCACAAATTAGTCACGCTCGACAAGATATAACCGTAAAATTTCATCTCCTCTGATCAGCATTAGCTAAAGAATATTTCATGGGAGTCACACTACCGGTTGCGTTTGTCGAATAGCAAAGGTAGCTTATCTATCTTGCACTTTGACGGCTACATTGAGGGGTCTGGACATGAATGTAAAAAAATTATTGCTTAATCTGCAGCTGGCATTAATCACCGGATTACTCTACGTGAGCGCAAGTGTTGCCGCCGAACCGGAACAACCAGTGGCTATCGCTATTCACGGCGGCGCAGGTACTATTTCCAAAGCGTTGATGACTCCGGAGCAGGAAAAAGCCTACCATGCAAAACTTAAACAGGCTTTGCGCGCTGGATACCGGGTGCTAACGCGCGGTGGCAGCAGCGTCGAGGCGGTTCAGGCAAGTATTATTGTGATGGAAGATTCTCCTTTGTTTAACGCCGGTAAGGGCGCAGTCTATAGCAGTGAGGGAGATAACCAGCTGGACGCCTCTATTATGCGAGGCGACACACTTAACGCTGGCGCCGTAACGGGCGTGCGTCGGGTTAAAAATCCAATCACGCTGGCGGCTAAAGTCATGTCCCATTCAAAACACGTTATGCTCAGTGGAAGCGGCGCAGAAGATTTCGCCAGGTTACAGGGACTAAAGCCGGTTGAACCCGGCTATTTTTATAGCGAACGTCGTTGGCAACAACTTCAAAAGATAAAAGCCCTGGAAAAGGAATCACCTCGGCCACCAAAACTGGGCTTACTTGAGCTGCAAAGTGACGACGCAAGCCTGAAGTCCGTATCCACAAACAGCCAGCCACAATGGCCGGATGACGATAAATTTGGCACGGTGGGCGCGGTCGCGCTGGATAGCAAAGGTGTTCTGGCTGCAGGTACATCGACAGGAGGCATGACTAACAAAAAATTTGGCCGCATTGGCGACTCACCCATCATTGGCGCGGGCACTTACGCCGATAACAACGCCTGCGCAGTGTCTGCGACCGGGCATGGTGAATATTTTATTCGCGCTGCGGTCGCTCATGATATTTGTGCGCGCGTACTTTACAAAGGAATACCCCTTCAACAGTCAGCCGATGAGGTAATTCAACAAAAACTGGTTAAAATGAATGCCGCAGGCGGCGTGGTGGCGCTCTCAAAACAGGGAGACCCGGTATTTTCGTTTAATTCAACCGGCATGTACCGCGGCTATATTGACAAAACGGGGAAGGTTTATACGGCAATATTTTCTGATTAGCCTTGCCGTATCAAAAAACATCGGTCAACAACACGCCGATGCCGATCCGCTCGATTGACTGGTTGTAGTCGATCAGACTCTCGCCGTAGCCATTAAAGTATTGGGCGTAACCTTTAAAACGCCTGCCCATGGGAAAAGTCCAGTCCAGTTGCAACGCGCCGCGATTATCATTGCGCAAATTGTTACGAAACATCATACCGAAGGTTTGCTGCTCCCATTTGTAGACGCTGGAAAACTCAAAATTACCCATAAATTTTTCGATATCCGGGTTATCGTCACCTGTCGCCTGCGTCGGTGTAGTTTTGTCTTTCTCTGGCAGGCGGTACCAGGGTTTGAACATGACGACCCAGTTGTCATTTTCCCACACAAATTGCGCGTAAATACGATTCCAGCTACGAGAAGAAGGCTGCGTGCGCCCGTTAGATTGATGCTCGATACCAATCACGTTTACCCGATTGGTCCACTGACCGACTTTAAAATCATTAAACACACCATAAAAAATTTCTGGCTGATAATTGGTCTCCCGAAAAGGCGACGAGACATCCTGATTGTACATTTGCCAGTAGGATTGCAAGGTAAACCCGAAAAACAGCAAGTCATCTTTTTTCAGCAGTGAATCGGCAATGGCTGCTTTAAAACTCAGCTGAAACTTTGCTTCAAACTTTTTCAGGCCGGCAGTGCCAAGTTCCTCAGAAAATGGGGCATTATTAGGCTCGTCGACAAAGCTGACGGGTAACAGGTAATTACGTTTATGCGGCGTGATAACGTTGGGATTATCACGGGTTGCTTTTTCTCTCGCTATCCGCTTCTCTAACGGCGATAACTCGCCATTACCTATTTTCGATTCGATTTGCAGCCTGGCGCGACAATGCGCCCGGATCTGCTCAACACTCACCTGCGAGCCAGATATTTTGACCTGCTCAGTGTAACAATTCGCCAAAGAGGCTTCAGCGGCTGATTTTTGGTTATCTGAGTTTTGGTTTTCCGACTGCTTTGGCGACGCTTCACGTGCTAACGCACCGCCAGCCGCTGGCGCAATTAGACCAACAGACAATAACAATTTAGTGATAAGAGATCGTTTGATTATATGCATTTTACTTTGTTGGCTACTTTCTTTATTCTAACGGTATACAGGCGAAGTTCCGGAAGCGACTTCAGCGCCTCATTAGGATGTTACAGGGAGTTTAAACTATGTCAATTCAACAAATCCCGACTATTTTGAAGTCCATGAGTCCTCAGTTTAGTCATCACGAAGCCATCAAAATCACTAATTCGCAATACAATATGATGAAAGAAGTGATCCAGGATTACTGTCTTACTCATGATGCACCCAGATTGTACGGCATTTTAGGCCGTATTAGCCGTCGTATGAAAAAATTGAATAATCCACATTTATGGCAAACGGAATTTGAGTATTTTGCTGATAGTATGATGGGCGCGCTCAAAGAAGAGAACCGCTGCAGACTTGAAGATAGCATCGAAAATATTGACGAGATCTTCGAACGACAAAACTATGATTCCAAACCCGGTCACAACCGGCAGACTGACCGGCCGCAAATTCTCAGTATTTTTGGATAGTCTAAGCCTCAGCTTTTCTGAGCAAAACGAGACCTCTGTGCCCGCTGCAATTTAATCAGAAGCTGGTACAATACCAGCTTTTTAAAATTCACGCAGGTTCTCAACTATGTCTTTCAGTAACACTCGAGCAATCATCAGCGGCGGCGCTTCAGGATTGGGGCTGGCAGTTGTCCAGGCCATCGTCTCGCAGGGCGGTAAAGCAGCAATTCTGGATATCAACGCCGAGCAGGGCGAAAAAATAGCCGCAGAAAACCCTGAGCAAATCCTTTTCTTTCAAACCGATATCAGCGACGAACATTCGGTGGACAACGCGGTAGATCAGGCTGCCGAAAAATTCGGTAGTTTAAATTTGGCCGTCGGCTGTGCCGGAATTTTGGGCGCTGGAAAAATCATCAGCAAGAAAGGCCCCATGCCGGCCGACTATTTTAAGAAAGTCATGGATATCAATCTGTTTGGATCTTTCTTGCTTACCCGCGCCGCGGCCCGTCACATGCAAAACAACGAGCCGGTTAACAAGGAGCGCGGAGTAATCGTTCACACCGCGTCGATAGCGGCATTTGAAGGACAGTTAGGGCAGGTCGCCTACTCTGCGACCAAATCAGCCATCGTCGGCATGATGCTGCCACTGGCACGCGAGTTTGCCCGCTCCGGCATTCGTTGCATGGCGATTGCCCCTGGCGTATTTGAAACACCTATGATGGCGGGCGTACCCGACGAGATCAGAGAGTCATTGTACGCCGGTATCCCGTTTCCTTCGCGCTTTGGGCAAACCGAAGAATTCGCAAAGATGGTCGAACATATCGTCGATAACCAGATGCTGAATGGTTCGGTCATTCGACTGGATGGCGCGGCGAGATTGCAGTAATCAAGGTTTGTTATAGAGAGTTGCATTCCTGAAATTTGTTAAAGAAATCTTCCGCGATTAATGACTAAAACGGAATATCCAACTGTCGCAAACCCGCAGGTGGTTTTTCATCGGGAAAACGAACGCCAATCCCAAGTAATCGGATGGGCGCCGGATGCTGCTTGCGTAGTCTTTTTAGTAATGCCAGTAAAAGCCTGACATCCAGACCCTGGCTAATCGACTCGGCCGAATGCAGCGCAAAATTTTCCGATTTAGTTTTGACAGTCACCTTGCTAATATTCTCCGCCTTGTCCACTTTATCCAGCCGCCTTGACAGGCTGGATACCAGACTTATCAGCGCGTTTTCGCAATCCTGCCACTGGCTGATATTCTCCTCAAAGGTTGTCTCCACACTCACGGATTTTCTTGGCCTGTCGGTTTTTACCCGGCGAACATCGATACCGCGACACAGGTCATAAAGGTACTTACCCGACTTGCCGAATTTCTTGAGTAACACGCCCAGTTCTGCCTGGCGTAATTCACGGCAATTGAATATATCCATCGTTTCCAATTTGGCTTTGGTGACTTTTCCTACGCCGTGCAATTTACCAACCGGGAGTTGTTCGATAAATTCATTTTCCTGCTCCGGTAAAATCACTTTGATTCCCGCCGGTTTATTCCAGTCACTGGCAATCTTTGCCAAAAACTTGCTGGTGGCGACACCTGCCGAAGCGGTCAGTTGAGTCTGCTGAAAAATATCGTGGCATATCGCCTGCGCGATCCAGGTGGCGCTGCCCTGACACTGGGTCGATTCAGAAGTATCCAGATAGGCCTCATCCAGAGAAAGTGGCTCGACTAAATCGGTGTATTGGTGAAAGATTTTTCGGATGACACCAGATTCCTGTTTGTACTTTGCCATATTCGGCTTTACAAACGCCAGGTCGGGACATAAACGGGCGGCCTGAGCCGAAGCCATCGCCGAATGAACGCCGTACTTTCTCGCTTCATAGTTGCAAGTGGCGATCACGCCACGCGATTGAGGATTACCGCCAACGGCAACGGGCATATTCGCCAGACGCGGGTCGTCCCGCTGCTCGATAGCGGCGTAAAAGCAATCCATATCTACATGAATAATTTTTCTGAGCAAGTGTTCAAACCGAACAGCTAGTTACATAAGTAGTTATTTTAGCATGATTGTAGTCGGGTAAGAAGTCGATCAGAATTACCGCTAAACCCAAAGGCGGCCATTGTATCAAGCAAGTCTCACTACTAAAGTGACTATATGTCATAGTCACTTTGTAAAGGGGTAAATATGGAAGCGATATCAAAAACTGACTTTAAGGCTCACGCTCTAGAGGTGCTGCGCGATATTGAGAAAAATGGCGTGCCAAGAGTGATAACAAATCGCGGCAGACCCACAATAGAAAATAAGAAAACTGCGACAGCAGCAAAGAAGTCCATTGGAATTGCTAAAAGGAACCGTGATTAAGTAAGAAGCAGCGACCGCGCCGATTGCCGATGATGACTGGGAAAATGCCTGATGGTCGTCATAGATACCCATGTTTTAGTCTGGTGGGTAAGCGGAGACAAGTCTCTATCAACTGCCGCCACCAAGGCTATCAACAGCGCTTTGGAAAACCGTAGCGAAGTAATCGTTTCCTCGATATCAGCCTGGGAAATATCGATGTTGATTGAAAAAGGTCGCTTAATTCTCAGTATGGATGTCAATAATTGGCTAGATGAAATATCCCAGATAGACGGTGTTCGTTTTATGCCTGTTGACATTGAAATTGCTGTTAAGTCAACCGTGTTACCGGGAGAGTTTCACAAAGACCCTACTGATCGAATAATAGTCGCTACCGCCCGAAAATTGGCGGTCGATTTGATAACGGCAGATGAAAAAATCAGAAACTATGAGCACGTCAAAACTATCTGGTAGTGAATTGCTAATATCTGGTAGTGAATTGCTAATAAGGGATCCGTAGCCTGAAAAGACTCCCCCCCAGCTCGCTCTTATCAATCGTCATTTCGCCGCGATAAAGTTTAACAATATCCATCACTATCGAAAGGCCAAGGCCCTGCCCTTCGGCCTGTTGATCCAGCCGTTTCCCGCGATCCAGAATCAACTCTCGTTTTTCAGGTGGAACGCCGGGACCGTCATCACTGATGCTTAAAACCAATTCGGCTTCATCCTTGCGAGCGCTGATCAATACCTCTGTCTTCGCCCATTTACAGGCATTATCGGCCAGGTTGCCCACCAGTTCGAGCAGATCACCTTCTCCGCCAGGAAAAGAAGCGCCAGGGTCAACTTGCGTAGTGATTTTGAGTTTTTTGTCTGCGTGAACTTTTTTTAGCGCGTCCACAATTTTGGCGATTTCCATAGACAATACAATGGTACGCGAAGCCTTTCCGGCAGTTACTACCGAACGGTTCAGTTGATAGCGGACAATATCATCGATCCGCCCAATTTGTTTTTCGATTTGTTGCTTAAATTCCGATTGTGAGCGCGCCTGCAATTCGCTACGTAAAACAGCCAGTGGTGTTTTCAGGCTATGGGCAAGGTTGCCGAGGGAGTCTCGGTAACGGGCTTTTTGTCGCTTTTCGCTATCCAGTAATTGATTGATGCTGGAAGTGAGCGGCTTTAACTCGTCTGGAAATTTCCCGTCGACTTTATCAATCTCACCACGCTCGACCAGTTCAATTTGACGTTGCGCGTGTTTAAGCGGATTGAGGGAAATATTCAACGCCATTACAAGCACTAAAAGCAGGACTATGGCGGTGATTGATAGCGAAATAGCAACTTCTCTTTTGAACTGGCGAACCGACGCGCCCAGAATGGATTGTTTTTCGCCGATTAAAAATAAATATTCGCCTTCCATTTCATTTTCATGCTCCCAGATAATGCGGTCGCCAATCCAAAACATCATACGCCCGTCCAGTTCAGATTGCGTCACTTTGTTCAATGAATACTTCAAAGTGATATCGGGTAGAAAAGAAAAATTATCGCTGGAACGCGATCGCCAGATCAGATCACCATCGATATCGAGCACGTAAGCTACCAGCCCAGAATTAAGATGATTTAACCGGTCGTTGCGCAGCATGTCAGGCAAAGTTAATTGTGCATCGCGATCTTCGGCCACCGCCATCAACGCATAAATTTGAGACTGCAAGCTTTCCTGAACTCGCGAAAGACTGGCATTGGTGTAAGCGGTTTTAGTGATGAAGTAAATAGCGGAAAAGGCGAGTAACAACACCAGCATACTAATCAGTGCGATGCGCCGTTTAAGGGACCAGGTTTTCATCACTAAGTTACGCTATTGAATGTAGTCTGGATTCAGCCGATAGCCCTGGCCACGCATAGTCTGGATCAGCTTTAACGACTGTTGCGGGTCAATTTTTTTACGCAAACGGCCAACAAAAACCTCCAGAACATTGCTATCTCGGTCAAAATCCTGCTCATAGATATGCTCAGTCAATTCTGTTTTTGACACGACTTTACGTGGGTTTAAAAACAAATATTCCAGCACTTTGTATTCGTACGCGGTAAGCTCCACTGCTCGACCAGCTTTGCTGACCGCTTGGGCCATGGTGTCAATTTCAATATCTGCAAAAGTGATTTTTGGTGAAGCAAATCCGGCGCTACGTCTGAGTAAGGCATTACAGCGCGCCAGTAACTCTTCAAATTGAAATGGCTTGGCCATGTAGTCGTCAGCTCCGGTTGAAAGCCCCTCCACCTTGTCCTGCCAGGAGTCTCTGGCAGTGAGCACTATTACCGGAACCTGATGGCCGTCGGCTCTGAGCCTGGAAATTAATTCCAGCCCCGACATACCCGGCAATCCAATATCGACGACAGCTAAATCAATCGGATACTCCGACGCCAGGAACAAACCATCTTCCCCGCTTTCTGCAGACTCAGTCGCGTAGCCGGCATTCTTAAACGAGCTCACCAGGTTTTCGCGAAGGCGGCTTTCATCTTCGACAATTAATATTTTCATAAAGTTATTTACATGCTTTTATTGTTAAATTTTTTATTCGCTTTTCGCCCACCAGCATTCGCACCCGATAAATGGAGTGACTACCTTTACTCACCAGTTTTACACTGACTATTTTTCCATTTGCTTTCGCCTGCGCAAGGTTCATCGCCTCGCGGCTGGAAATCAAATCGCATTGTGTTTTGTCGGGTAAAGGCCGTTTTTTAGCTTTGGCTTCTGCTGCATTAGCAACGCCTGAAAACAGGGATATTGTCAGCCATAATAAAATTAGTTTGTTCATTGGTTACTCTAACGTTGTGAAAAACAGGTTTTAAGTGCTGTTGCTGAATTCACGTTTCAATCTGTCAGTCAGTAAAACGCACTATATCACGCATTAAGCTCATTTTGCTGGCTGTGAAAAGGTTCCCTCTGGCAGTCAATTATCAACAAGGGTAGAACTGAATGGCTGAACAGGAACTGAATCTGGCGCGTCAATAGCGCCAATAAAATCCGTAAAGGCTATCTTACCGGTTTAAGCGAGGCAACTAGGCGACCAGTTGTCTGGATAATATATCCAGTGTTTCCGATTCCGACTGAATATCGTGCATAGCCGACTCGACCGCCTCGCTAGTTAATGACAACAGCTCCAAAGTCGATTCCGGGATGCAGGTTTCGATGGAGTCCCCGATATTCAATCGTTTGAGTATTCGATTGGTAACCAGAACAATATTGGAATAAACCGCGTGTTTGCTCCAGAACTCTTCCTGGTGGTGTCTTTGTACGGCCACGATCAGCTCTTCCGGCATGTGCCAGTTTTGCATAAGCCAGGTGCCCAGCTCCTGGTGGGTAACACCCAACACGTAGAACTCAATGTCCTCAACCGCAATGTGCGGGTTGGCCTCAATACTGGCATTAACCAGTTTGAATTGCGGTGGAAATACATGGCCAAGCAATAAATGACCAAAGTTGTGCAATAGTCCACTCAAATAAATCAGCCCACGTTCCGGTCGCTGCTTGACAGGCATCGCACGGCAAAGCTTTTCCGCCAAGCTGGCCGAATAAATCGCCTGTCGCCAAAATTCACGTACGCCAAGCGGGCCATCCATTGGGACTTTGAGAGATTTGCCAATGGATATTCCCAGAGCCAGATTCATCACCAGCTCAAAACCCAGCACCCGCGCAATTGCTGTTTCGACCGAGTCGATTTTTCCTTGATACCCGTAGTAAGGAGAGCTGGCCCAACTGATTACCTGGGCGGCCAGCGAAGGGTCGCGTGTTACGATTTGAGCCAGTCGGGTCGCGTCGGCGCCGGGGTCGACTCTCAGTTTCATAATGTCCTGCGCTATTTCTGGCATCGCGGGTAAGTCAAAGACATCTTCGACCCGTTTTTTTAGTCGCATCGGGGTAAATCCGGACTCGATTTGTTCGCCATTAGAAGCATTTCGACCAGCAAAAAGTCGCTCGCTGGAAACGGCGAAATTATGAGTTTCAATTTCCTGGTACAGCAGGTTAGCGTTAATTTTATCGAGTTTTATCATCGTCTTTGAATTGCCGCTTTGTAGTATAACCTGCTCTAAATCCAGAATTTCCGGGTCGATAATCAGACGAAAGTTAAACTGCTCAGGAATCGGCGGAAAGCTACCTCTATCACACCCGGTAAAATATCGTTCACTGCGCTCTTCAGTCAATATATTGCTTTCTGTCCCGATATGCTCGCTCAACTGGCGAACATCCAGCAGCATGGGGTAAGGCAAGGCAGTTACCACAATGCCGCCGGAGGCCTCAATTGCGACTGACCGGATCAGGTTGGACGCTTCATCTGCCAGAAATTCAGCGGTTTCCCCAATATCCATGGGCCGTGGCAAGGTAATCAATTCAAATTGAATTTCTGTGTCTGTTAAATAACTTTCAATCGACTTTGGAATGGTCAATTTTTGCACCTTATGTTTGTTTAGACAGTGTATTTGTCGTGACAAGGGAAAGACGCTTGCCCCACTGAACCTGTCCGGGCAAGCCCGATTTGAATAGCCGTATAAAGAAAATATAGTCGATATTCTAAGGCATAGAAAACTAAATAGAGATAATTAGATAAAAAAGCTGCGAGGATGCTTGAGAATAACATCCTGCTGAACAGTTAACGTATTAACCGACAAAGACATCTGTTGATTGGGAGCCACCCAGCGACGATAAGTTTCCTGTGGAGAAAAGACCGGGTCTGTCGGCAGCATGACACCACCGACAAAAATCTACCAGATGAGCAGGAAGTTACTCTCAAGACAATTATACTACCAAACCAAGCACTACTTGATCAAGTAGTTTAACGTTAGCAATAAAACCTTTTTATACGTCCATGGCACGTCCAGTGATAATCAACTTAACTTTGCGTCGATCCTTACCGCTGCGACGGTCGATGCCGCTACGCATGTCCGGAACAGTAATGGTGCGACCGCTCAATCGCCTTCTGTCCTGACCGGTGCGGCGATCTTCGCTATTTCGCATTCGTTGACGTGAAGACCAGGTAACTTCCTGCTCAATCTCTCTGCCTGGAGACTCCGGCTTAATTTTATCTGCTGCCATCTGCCCGCACCTCTTCTCGCTGACCCGAGCTTAAATAATTCAATCGCACTACCACTCGGTCACACAAAGACCTGATATTAAGTATAGGCCTATTTGACTTAAATTAGGTTGATTTGTTGCAAGTTTGTCTCAAACTCGCGCCCTGGCATCTATCTCAACCACCGATTTACAAAGTTTTTCGCTATTTTTGTCATACTTTTCATGCCGTTTTGGCTAATTTGTGCCAGACTGAAAACATAGTTTACGCGTATTATTACAGCCTGATTCGCCAACAAGCGGACACCAGGACGTACAAAAAAATCACTTAGTCTCAAGCAATGACCGGGCGGTATTCAGACTCAATGGATAAAATTGATAAATTAGTCGCTACCACAAAAAAAACAGGACTTCAGGGTGTTTCCGCCGCTGAAGACCGCGACTCCACTGAATTAGCGCTCAGCAACAGAAAATTGCAAACAACGCTCAACTCGCTACTGTCCAGCGCTCAGCAAAATCAAGCGACTCAGGAGCGATTTTTTGAACTGGAACTTTATTTCCTTCAGTCCGCCTCTTACGAAGATCTGCTCGGCAGGATATTAATCGACATGAAAAAACGGCTTAATCTGTCGCAGGTCGAGCTGCTGCTGCTCGATTCCGGCCAGGATATCCGCCAACTGATTCTGGAAATCTATGGCCAACTGGAATTCTCCAACCTGATTTACATCGATTCGATGTTGCCTATCACTTCGTCCTACGGCGACGAAGTGAAGTTGACCCTCACCGCGGATGCAAAAATCATAACCCCCCTGTTCCAGTCGACTAACGGTCACAGCGAAAGCGTTGCCATGCTACCGCTAACCCGAGGGAAGAAAATAGTCGGCAGTTTGCATCTGGGGAGTAACGACCCCGACCGCTTTAAAGCGGGCCTGGCAACCAATTTTCTTGAACATCTCGGTTTAATTATTAGCGTCTGTATCGAGAACTCCATTAATCAGGAGCGATACAAACACCTGAGTCTGGTCGATTTGCTCACCCGCGTTAAAAACAGGCGTTACTTTTTTCAGGCGCTGGCCCGCGAAATAGCGCGCGCCAGCCGTTCGCAAAGATCCCTGGCCTGCCTTTTTATCGATATCGATCACTTTAAATCGATCAATGACACTCGCGGCCATTTAACCGGCGACCGCGCGTTATGCCAGGTAGCCAAAGCAATCCAGCCACAACTGCGACAATCAGACTTGCTCGCTCGATTCGGCGGAGAGGAATTTACCGTTCTGCTACCAGATTGTGCGCTTGCTCAGGCCGCAGAAATAGCGGAGCGGATAAGATGCTGTGTGGCCGCACTGGAACTCAAAGACGAGCAAAACCAGACTTTTCAATTGACCATTTCGATCGGAGTCAGCCACTGGTCATTATCGCGCAGTGAACTGAGAGAACCCGCCTCGGTGCAGCAATACCTGCTCAATCAGGCAGACAAAGGCGTTTATCAAGCCAAAAGCACGGGCAGAAATTGTGTACAGATAGCAGCCGATTGACAACTCAATAAGCCATTGTCCTCAACCGTCTTTAAGAGTTTAAGCGAGCTAATTAAATAATTCGAAGCTCGGAAAGTGGCCTGTTACCGACCAACCCGAGTAATCACGGCGGACTATTGACTCGGATTCGACCAGATAATCCTTTCTTAACTCGTCAAAATGAGTGGCAACCGTTTGAACATCCTGTTGTGAGCGACATTTGTGCAATAAGCGATTACTGTCGTTTTTAATGGGATAAATTTGAAGTAATGTATCCAGCGGGTTTGCTGACGCTTTCAGCCGATTATTTTGCGGAAGCAGCTCGTCAAAAGTCTTTGATTGCGGGATCTTAAAATGTTGACACAACGCCTGATAAATCTGAAAACTGCCGCGCGATTTTCCTTCCAGCGTGTGTCCGGCAATATGCGGTGTGGCTAGCAGGCAGCGGCTCGCCAATGTCATGTCGATTTGCGGCTCACCTTCAAAAACATCCAGAACGACTGAGGCGGGCGATCTGCTACTCAAATAATTCAGCAACGCAGTATTATCAACCACCGCGCCGCGGGAAGCATTGATCAACAATTGACCTGGAGAGAGCCGCTGCAGAACCTCAGTGTCAAACAGGTGAAAAGTCCTGTCTTGCCCCTGCCGGTTGAGCGGTACGTGCAAACTGATCACATCGCACGCCAGAATTTGTGACATCGATACCATCGCTCGCGGTTCACCCTGACGCGCTAGGGGCGGATCGCATAAGCAGAACTTCACTCCCAACTGTTGCAGACATCTTGCCAGCGCGCTACCGACGTTTCCAGCCCCCACGATACCAACGGTAATATCCGACAAGACCTTTTTATTTTTCCGCAGCCAGTAAGCAATGGCGCTCATAACGTATTGCGCAACTGCTGCGGCATTGCAACCAGGCGCACTGGCCCAACGAATATTGTGGGACTCCAGCCAGTCGATATCCAGATGGTCGGTGCCGATGGTGGCAGTGCCGACAAAGCTGACTTTTGAATCACCCAGCAACAACTCATTCACGCGTGTAATCGAGCGACAAATTAGCGCGTCGGCGTCGATTACATCAGCAGAGCTCATCGCCCTGCCAGGTCGTTTTACCAGCTCGGCAAAATCGCCGAACAGCGCATCTATGTGCGGCATATTCTCATCTGCAACTATTTTGAGACTTTTACCCAACGCAATATTCCGTCTTCTACCAAAAAAAATGAAACCACTATCAAACTGAGTTCCCGTACAAAATTAGTGACCATTTTACCCGAATAAGGAAATCAGTCACTCCTTTACGCTTTCGCGACGTGTCACCACAAATCTTTAAATCAATCCGTCGGTATTACTTGGCTATCAAATTCAGGTCGATTACAATATTCGGCCAAATTAAATGTTGATTAAATTCAATAAAGCCTTTAAATCAGAGCATCCTTATGAGTAACCCGCTAGCCAGTCATTACGCTGATATTCTTTCTGATCTGGGAGAAGATCTGGAACGAGATGGACTCAAAGACACCCCGGAACGCGCGGCCAAGGCGATGCAGTTTTTAACCCGTGGTTATCATCAAACACTGGATGAAGTGGTCAATGGCGCCGTATTTGACTCGGACAATGACGAAATGGTGATTGTGCGCGACATAGAACTCTATTCGTTATGCGAGCACCATATGCTGCCCTTTATTGGTAAATGCCACGTGGCCTACCTGCCAACCGGAAAAGTCATTGGCCTGTCAAAAATCGCACGGATTGTGGATATGTTCGCCAGACGACTGCAAATTCAGGAAAACATGACCAAGCAGATCGCCGAAGCGGTCATGCAGGTCACCAATGCATCGGGCGTTGGCGTGATCATTGAGGCAAAACATATGTGTATGATGATGCGCGGCGTTGAAAAGCAAAACTCCACCATGACCACTTCGGTTATGCTGGGCGCGTTTCGCTCAAAACCCGCCACCCGTACGGAATTTTTAAAATTGATTGGCAAATAAGTTTCCGCTCAGTTCCAGAACACAAGCAAAATGTCCAGTTCCCACTTGAAAAAATTTGCTCAGGTCAGCCCGGCAGATATCGAGTGGCGCGATGGGCTCCCTTTTAGTCGAGAATTTGACGACATTTATTTTTCTCAACAAGATGGTGTTGCTGAGTCTCAATACGTTTTTGTCGACGGATGCCAACTGCATAAGGATTGGCAAGCCGGGCCGGAGCGAGAATTCTATCTCGCTGAACTGGGTTTCGGCAGTGGTTTGAATTTTTTGACCACCGCGTTTTGTTGGCGAGATTTTTGTGAAGTTAAAAAAACTGATGGTAGAGAACCTTCTCAAAGTGCCTGGCTAAATTATGTTTCAATTGAAAAGCGGCCATTTACGCGTGACGACTTTTTAAAGTGTAGCCAGCAATGGCCACAATTTTTCCGACTTTCAAATCACCTTTATCGCGACTATCCGTCGACCACTTTCGGTCGGCACCAGATCTGTTTCCCCGAATTTCGACTGACCCTGACGCTGATATTTATGCCGGTAGAACAGGCGCTTGATGATTTAATCGAAGAGTCTCAACGGCAACAACATAAGACTCATTTTGACCACTGGTATCTGGACGGATTTGCGCCGGGAAAAAACCAAAGCATGTGGAATGAGGAAGTCGCACAAAAAATTGCTCAGTTGTCAAAACCAGGAACTCGCCTGGCTTCATTTAGCGTTGCAGCGGCGGTTAAAAAACCACTTGTTAAGGCCGGATTTGAAATCAGAAAACGAAAAGGTTTTGCCCACAAACGGGAAATGTTAACCGCGAAGCTTTTGACAAAACTTCAAACTCAACCGACTCGCCAATTTGTTAATTTGAAGTTCGACAAACCCTGGTTCAACCTGGCGCGCTGCCAACGTGTAAAAAAGGTCGCAATTATCGGCGGTGGAATTGCAGGCTGTGCCACTGCCTATTGTCTGAGTAAGAAAAACATAGCGGTTAAGCTGTTTGAGTCAGGAGATACCCTCGCCAGCGGGGCTTCGGGCGCCGCGGCCGGAATATTCCATCCTCAACTGACCGCTGATTTTAATTTAAACAGCCAATTTAGCTGGTTAGCTTATTTAAAACTGGTGCGCTTTCTATCCAGAGTTCCCCTGGCAAACAATCAACTAGCAACCAGCCTGGAAGAAGAGATTCCGGACGGCCACGATTCGAAATTTTCTAAAGTGATCCTGGCGAGAGGCGTCAAACGCTACCTTGCCGACGCTCGTGCAAAGGAGACACTATTGGCGCTGGCCGGTAGTTTAGGACTGACGCGCTGGATAAGGGAAATAGAACTGACTGAAAAAATCAAGTCGCAAAAAATTCCAGATATCAATCACCCGTTAGAAAGCAGGAGTCTGCAATATCCTCACGCTGCCGCAATAGATATTCCCCGGTTTTGTCAGTGGTTAATCGCTCAGGCTAATCCAGAACGAGTCAACCTTCAGTTAGCGACAGCGGTTACTTCATTGCAATCGGTTGGCAAACAGTGGCAGATAACAACCGATAAGTCCGAAGCTTGTTTTGACCATGTTGTTTTCTGTGGCGGCGCCCGGAGTCCATTGCTCGATCAATTTGTCGATTGCCCTACCCATATTAGTCGTGGCCAAACCTCGATTCTCAATTTTTCGCCGTTATCCGACAAACTGAGCCAGTCCTTGTGCGAACAGATTTATCTGGTCGCAAGAGATGATGGCAATTTACATATTGGAACGACTTTCGAGAATTTCGAATATGATCAACTCAGCGCAAGTAGCCAGCAGGATATCCTGGAAAGAACCGCCGCTTTTCTTTCGCGTGAGTCACTCCCTTTTCTTACTCCGGAAGAATACCGGGCGTTACCGCTTAGCGGAACATTCGGTTATCGCCTGCATACCAACGATCGATTACCTCTGGTGGGAGCCGCGGTAGACAGTCAAAAACTGGAACGTGATTTTTACCAGGTTGGACAAAGGAAAATAGCGCTGGGCGATCTGGACTATTACAATCGCCATGGATTATGGCTAAATACTGCCTACGGCTCGCACGGATTGCTTTACGCCCTGCTTGCCGGCGAGCATTTATCCAGCCTGATAACCAATGGGATCTCGCCGTTAAGTACGCAACTGGCCGACGCAATTCACCCCGCTAGATTTTCAATTAAAAACAAATTTCGCAGCTGAATTACAAATTTGAAATTAAAACGTTGCGATCGAGGATAACAAAAAGCCGGCGTTGGCCGGCTTTTTACTAATGCTGCAAGTAGCGCTAGTTTTGCTGATACTTAATCGTTTGATGAAATTGCTCAAGATCTTTGACCAGACTCGCATCTTCTAACTTTGCAAAAGGTTTATCCTTAAATTTACTGCCGCGTAATTGCACCGATAAACGTGCAACGTCATTGCTCATAAGGGTTTCATTATAAAACCTCTTAATATCATCCAAATTGACTTGCTCAACTTCTGCAATTAATTTTTCTCGCGTGTCAAAACCCCATTTTTCCTGATACCAGTCATTCAGCATGGGTGCCTGCTCCTCACGCAAATTTTTTGGTTTTTCCTTCAATGCGACTAACACGCTATTTTTCAATTGACTGAACTCTTCTGTTGTTAACTGCTTGAGTTTGTCCTGATACTCACCTTTAAAATCATCGAATCGCTTTTGCATATCGGCAACGCTCTTTACTGGTGTCTGGATGGCAAAACCAATGCTGGTAAAATCTTGGAATGGTGTAGTTAGAGCAGCGACCGCATAAGCCAACTGTTCTTCTGTACGCAGCTTGTCGAAAGTAGCGGTCCTCAGATGCCCCGCCAAAACACGAGCGCGCGCTTCCTGCTTTAAACTCGGCTCCGGATGAACCAACAGGTCAAGTACCGCCACATCGGCCACCTCCAGATCCTTTTGCAAAACCAGTGTTTGATTTTTCTGTGGTGCCCAGATTTGATTGCGCGTATAAGTTGTCGTTTTACGCGTTTTGGGTAGCATCTTTCTGGTTTGAGCGACGAAATTACCGATATCATCGGTATCATAGTTACCAAAGGCAAACATCCGGATCTGATTATTAGCGAGAACCTTTTCCATAAACACATGCAGGTCCTTCGGCGTTAGAACCTGCGCGGTTGCGATTAAATCGGCATTGCTATGGCCGGAGGCATTAACAATGTTGCCAACATAGCCAAACAACTGCCTTATTGGAAACTGTTTCTCCAGATTATTCAAGCCTCGAACATAACGGTCAACCGCCTGCTCAAAACTCTTTGCGGCAACGTTAAATTTCATAGCAATTAGACCACGCTCAAACAACAAAGGCTGCTTGTCGGTAAAACCGCTAACGCTCAACTCCAGTCCATTAGCGTCGGTTAACCTTAAATCCATGCCGGCATTTGTCGCTTCGGCCATCAGCGCGCTTTGGTTTAAAGCAAACAAATCAGCCCACAGAGAAAACAACACCTGTCCCTTGATTCCTGCCTGTTTTTCCGGACTATTAAAATAGGCGCGGAAAACACCTTTAGGTTGCTCGGCAAAAGCCTGACTTGGAAATTGCCATGCCTTAATTCCAGATTGGTCAAATACCACTTCAGGCTTTTCCTGCGTTGCCAGCCCCTCTGTTTTTAACTCAAAGGCTTCGGGTAATAATTTGTTGACATTGGGTAGGCTTAGTTTCAACTGAGAGGCTTCAGACCAGCTCTGTATTTCCGCGTCGGCAATCTCGACAATTTTGTATTTACCATCGTAAAAGTGCATTTCCTTATCGAAAGGCTCCTGCTTACTGACATACCAGATCCGCAGAGTTTCCGGCGTTAACTGTTTTAATACTCGCCTAATAGCTGACGCGTCAAATGACTGGTAAAGGTAAGGCGCACTGATCACATCCTGAACTGGATAAGATTGCATTTCGTCGCTCAGGCTGGATACATAACCGAAAGCGTTACCTTTTTCCAGGAAACGAAATTCGTTGTTTAACTGAGTTTTTATTTCTTTAAAATAACGGCTGTCAACACCCTCACGCTTGATTAGGTCGATGTAGTTCATCACGACTTTGACAATGCTTTCACGATTTTTCATACCGGCGTCTGTCAAATCCAGAGCCACCGACAGCGTACCGTAATTACCGTACATATTGGCGCTGGCGTTCGCGTGTAAACTGGCGATCAATCCGGCTTTTTTCAATTCAAAAGCTGGCGTCCCCGGCATTTCACTGCCTAGCAGGTAAGAGACAAAGTAGTTCGGCTTTAGCTTGTAGTCACTGGAATTATTTTCAATGGTAAAATCGAGCGTCAGTGATTTAACGTCTTGATTGGGCACATAGTGAATGCGCTTTTTGCCCAGCTTTTCAAAGTCGAGCTTTTGTTTTACTTTGGGCTTCACCACATTTTTATTTTTGATGCTGGCAAAGTACTTGCTCGCCAGTGCTTTCATTTCGCCAATTGGCCGATTGCTCACCAGCGCGACTTTCATAATATTGGCCGAATAATACTGCTCATAAAAAGCGACTGTTTGCGGATGCAGTTTGCTCTCAGGCTTATCCGAGAGCGTTTCCAGATTCCCGATTAAAAAGCGGTTGGCTGGATGCTCGCCCATCATCGAGCGGTTAAGTTTAAACTGTCCGAAAAAATCCATCTCACGGCGCATCGACCATTCGGCATTCACCGCATTTTTTTCTTTTTCAACATACTCAGGGTAGAGCTTAGGCGTTTTAAAGAAATCAGAGAAGCGATCCAGCGCTTCGTCATACGCTGCATTATTAATCTCGAACATATAGTTGGTGATTTCGAGCCAGGTGTAAGCGTTGGAAGCGCCGCCGTTCTTAGACATAAAGTCACTATAGCCTGCGGTGTCGGGATAGCGGTCGGTTCCGAGAAAGAGCATATGCTCCAGATAATGCGCCATTCCCTGCTGACTCATAGGGTCGTTTAACAAGCCGACACCGACACTAAGAGAAGCCGCTGATTTGTCCACGCTCGGGTCGGACACCATCAGTACAGTTAGCTGATTGTCCAGCGTTATGCTGGCATATTCACGTTTATCATTAGGGCTAACGACTATTGTCTCGCTCGCACCAGCGGTAGACTCGATATTTTGAGTCGCGCAGGAAGTTACAGTGATCAGAACGGCTGCCAGCAGCCCCAGAGTGAGTTGTTTCATATTGATTCCATTGAAGTTGATTGATTAAAACGACAAAGACCCGGACCCCGTGTTGATGTCCGCTGGCAGCTACCATTATCCTGATAGCTTGATTTGGTTGCACCGCCCTTCTTCAGCGTTGAGCCATTATAAATAAATTTTAGCCGTTAATAAGGGCAAATTGTTTCCGTATGTAAATACGGGGCTGATTTGGGGCGGTAATATTGCCATCTTTCCAGCGTCATATGAAAAGTTCCCGCAAAATTTCAGAAAGACTGATCCAAATCAAAATTGATCGCATTTCTAAACGAGAACCATTTACATTTAAATAAGATCTTCACTATAGTGTGCCTACTTCAAATCTTAACCAGAAATCTCGAGAATCCAATGAAAACAAAACTCTCTCTCATCGCCGCAGCATTATTCGCCACGCTTCCGGCAATCGCTGCCGAACCGACGAATCAGGAACTATTAGAGCTTTTGAAAAAACAGCAATTGGAAATTGAAGCCCTTAAGCAACAAGCCAAAAAAACCGACGAAAAAGTTGAGGAAACCGACAGCAAAATAGAGTCAACCGCGGAAGCCATCGAGAGTTCAATGGGCATGGGCAGCGCCAGCAAAACCCATCTGGGCGGCTACGGTGAGTTGCACTATAACAACATTGAAGATAATGAACAGGTCGATTTTCACCGGTTTGTCATGTTTCTGGACCACGAATTTACCGACAAAATTCGTTTTTATTCCGAGCTAGAACTCGAACATTCACTCTCCGGTGACGGCGAACCAGGCTCTGTTGCACTAGAACAAGCATTTATTGAAATTGACTTGACGGAATCAACGCGGGTTCAATCGGGAATATTGCTTACCCCGGTAGGGATTCTCAATGAAACTCATGAACCGAACACTTTTTATGGGGTAGAAAGAAACCCGATAGAAAAAAACATTATACCGACGACCTGGAGAGAGGCAGGTGTTGCAATTGATACAAAATTTGCCGCCGGGTTCAGCGGTAATTTTAGTGTTCATTCAGGGTTAGACGTTCCAACGGATGGTGGTAACTCTTATCTGATTCGCAGTGGTCGCCAAAAAGTTGCCAACGCCGACGCTGACAGTCTGGCCTACACCGCACGCTTAAAATATACTGCAATTCCCGGTTTAGAATTATCAGGAAGCTACCAATATCAAAGCGATATAACCCAGGGCCTGCTCGATACTAAAGCGAGCCTGTTGAGTTTGCACGCCATTTATAATCGCGGCAATTTTGGGCTAAGAGCGCTTTATGCCGGTTGGCAAATCGACGGTGCCGAAGCCGAACTGTTTGGCCGCGACGAGCAAAATGGTTACTATGTAGAACCAAGCTACAGAGTGAATGAAAAATTTGGCGTATTCCTACGTTACGGTGCGTGGGACAACGAAGCCGGTCTTAGTCTCGACAGCGAAAAAAAGCAAAGTAACGTAGGATTTAATTACTGGCCACACGAGAATGTTGTGTTTAAGTTTGACCTTGAAAATCGCTCTGGCGCGCAAGAAGGTAATGGCTTTAATCTGGGGCTAGGTTACCAGTTCTAGTTTCAGCCGGTAACGTTTTAAAATGCCTCTGGACGGAAGACTTCTTCCGTCCTTTGCCATTTTCTGAGTAACACTTTGGCCATCTGCAATATTAAACAGACTGGCAAACTCTGAGCGACAAGTTCATTTACAGAGGAATTTACCCAAGTTGAAAGTATTTGTATGTGTCACTGTTTTGCTGTTTTCCAGTTTATTCAGGCCGGTAAGCGCTACCACCTACATGACTCAACAGGAATTCATCAATTCTGCTTTCGGTGACAGTATGCCTTCGCAAAAACCTCAGGCAAAAACGCTGTGGCTCGACAAGGCCGTACAAAAGAAAATCACTGCCATTCTCGACCACAGGTACCCGAAACTCCGCTTGCGCTACTGGCTGCAACAGGCGACAGATAAAATTCAGACGGTATGGTTTCTGGATGAAATTGGTAAAGAACGTCCTATTTCATTTGCCGTTAGCGTTGTCAATGGTCGTGTCGAGTTGATTCGAGTACTGGCATTTAGAGAAAGTCGCGGCGGCGAGATCCAGATGCGAGCTTTTACCGATCAGTTTTTTCAGATAGGTCTGAATAACGAAGACGCACTGGACAAAAATATTGACGGCATTAGCGGTGCTACCATGTCCGTTTCTGCGATGAAAAAAATTACCCGGATCGCGTTAATGCTACATAAAGAGGTTACTCTTTGAGTCCCTATCAAAAAAAACAGCGTCAAAAGGAACGCAAACGCGTGTTCCGCAAGTGGCATCGGCGGATCGGTTTTGTAACTTCAATTTTTTTCCTGAACCTGGCAGTCACCGGTATTCTGCTCAATCATTATCAGTGGTTTTCCCTGCATCAGAGCTACCTGAATAGCAGCTGGCTACTCGACTGGTATGGAGTCGAAGCGCCGCAGCAAATCAAATGCGGCGATGCGAATCAGTACCGTGTCTGTCAGCTTGATTCACAATTGCTGCTTGTGGATACGCAGTCATCAATACAATCAACTCAAGCGGTTCGTCAGCTCGGCGCAGACAGCGGCGAGATACTCGCATTGCACTTTCAGCAGGAAGAACTACACCTGGTTACCAGTAAAATACTTTATGTTTATTCGCAGGATTTTCAATTAGTCGACTCGCTCAACGTTAGCGAGGAGTACGCCGCTTCTGTAGAAGACACTAACCTGAATGAGGGTCGTTTGTACCTTCTAATCGATGGATTCTGGCGTTATTTTGACCCTTTAAATATGACCTTGCAGCCTGCCGGTTTAACAGAAGAATTCAGCGGTGACGATTTACCGTCTATTTATTCACTCACCAAACAGAATGCACACGCTTCGATGCTGGCGTTTTATCGCAACCACCAGATCACTCACCTCAAGCTGGTTCAAGACCTTCACAGTGGTCAATTTTTCGGTTTGCAAGGCAAGTTGTTTACCGACCTGACCGGCGTTATTTTATTGCTTCTGGCCATGAGCGGATTTATTACCTGGCAGCGAAGAAAAAACAGAAGCCAGGATTAACCGCGAATATTCTTTTTAGTACTGTTCTTTTTACCGCCATGCTATTGACTTAATAAGTCCGCGCCCTAAGATTAACACTTCTAACACCGATCAATCTTAGCGCAAAAATGATACCACCCGATTCAATCAAGCAAAATGTCGCCGAATTAATCGGTAACACGGATTTACTTCGCATTAACAGCCTGTCAGATATGACCGGATGTGAAATTCTGCTCAAATGCGAACAACAAAATCCAGGCGGCTCCATCAAAGACAGGGCGGCATTGCAACTGGTCAAAGATGCCATCGAGCGCGGCGACCTGAGGCCCGGCATGACCATTGTCGAAGGTACTGCGGGTAATACCGGTATTGGGTTGGCACTTGTAGCCAAGGCATTCGGTTTTAACATGCTGGTTGTTATGCCCAGAGGACAGACCCCGGAAAAAGAGCGTATGATCGCGCTTCACGGCGCCGAGTTATTGCTGGTTGACCCCTGCCCTTTTGCCAATCCTGAACATTTTTATCACACCGCTAAACGGCTGGGCGAAGAGCACGCCGATTATTGGTGGGCCGATCAGTTTGAGAATGTCAGCAACGCCAAGGCGCATTTCGAAAACACAGGCCCTGAGATCTGGCAACAGACGGGCGGTAAAATCGACGCGCTGGTGTCCGTGGTTGGCACAGCTGGAACCATTGCCGGTAATTCTCAATATTTATCGCAACAAAATCCCGATCTGGTCACCTGGCTGGTTGACCCGGACGGTTCCGGTATTTACCACTTTCTCAAAACAGGCGAATATCAGGCCGAGGGCAGCTCTTTTACCGAGGGTATTGGCATCATGCGAACCGTTGAAAACTTTCGTCAGGCCAAAATTGATAAGGCAATAACCCTGCCGGATCAGGATCTGGTGACTATATCGCGGAGATTGTCTGTCGAAGACGGTATATTACTGGGTAGTAGTTCCGCCCTGAACGTCGCTGGCGCGCTCTTCGCCGCAGCCAGGATGGGGCCGGGCAACACCATTGTCACCTTTGCCTGCGATCTGGCCGAGCGTTCTTACTCCAAGCTTTACAGTAACGACTTCCTGGAAGAAAAAGGCATTGTCACTGACAAGGAAGAATTGCTGGATCTGTATCGGCGCTACCAGCAGATCCCGGATGAATTTATCGTCAATGTAAACAGCTAATCAAAAAGGTAGAACCGCTATCCAGCGCGTATAAATAATTCTAACCGCTCTACCTCACCCTGACCCTGACCCTCTCCTTCAAAGGAGAGGGAAAGTTATTAATCCCGCACTATAGTGCTCAGCTTGTTGCTGGCAAACTAGCCTTTTTTAATAAACGCCTTTGCCGCTTCTGATTTTGATGGCGAAAAAGACTCAGTCTTGTTAACGATTCGTTTGATAGCAGAGCTAAGAGACCAGATTTCTGCACTGGCCACCGGATCGCTCCACTCGAACACACTACAGCCTTCTGCGAAAGAATCCATATAAGCGACTCGGAAAGTCAACTGGTTTTTAAGTGCCTTGATACGCGAACTTTTTGCTACCGACTCGATGATATCGTCAGAAGATTTGACGCGGCGGCGAACACGGCTCCAGCATATTTTGCTGACAAGGTGTTTATTCAGCTTTTCAGCCTGATGCAGCAGAGACTCAAAATTCTCGAATGACCAGATTTCCACCGACGAAGGTGCCAGGGGTATCAAGACCAGATTGGAGACCAACAGCATCGCGCGCACCAGTGAATTCACATGCGGCGCGCCGTCGATAAAGATATAGTCAAACTGATTTTTGGATTTTTCCAACAACGAGTTCAGTTGAGCCGGTGTAGTGACCTGCTCGACCCTCAGGCCGGTATCTTCGTAGAGATCGGTGCGGACACCAAACCAGGCCGTTAGCGAATTTTGTGGCGGATCGCAGTCCACCATCAGTACTCTGGCCGACTGCGAAAAAGTGACAGCCAAATTCGCGCACATGGTACTTTTACCAACGCCGCCCTTCGACTGGGCGAGTGAAATGATTTTTGCAGTCATCAGCTTGGTTCCGTCATCGTCAGTTATTTTCTGCGTATTATTCTATCTGACTGATAATGTAGGAGTTTTTAGCAAATAAAGCAATTTATTTTATGCTGAAACTGGCCATAGCCGAGTCACAAATCAGTTGTTGTGTCCAATTTTCACCGGCAACTAGCGCCTTGCTTCTGCCGTTTTGAAGTGCCGTCGTCGAGGATATGCCGTTAAGAAGTATGTGATCGAAGCTAAATCATCAAGAGCAATACTATCAAGAACGATATCATTAAGAGCAATATCATCAAGCACCATAGGAAAGGCGACGCTCATCATAAATTTCTACCAGCCTGTCTACACCCGCGCGTTCAAACGGACGCAACCCGCTCATAATAATTTGTTTTTCACCGCTACCGATGGACTCTGCATCAACCTGAATGTCAAAGTTCATGGTCACCATGCCACGTTTGCCGGTAACCTCAAATTCTGAGGATTTAAGTACCACCGCAGGCTCGCCTTCGACAAAACGCTCGAATTCAAGACTCATTTGGTCGTAGATAACCATAGGCTTTTGCGGGTTGATCATCACTCCCTGTTGCTCCATCAACTCCACCAGGATATGCGGAAATGTCTTACCGGAAAAAGCAACATAGGACAGGGTCAGGGCCTCGATAAACCTCGGATCTTTTTGAATGACGCCTTCTCGGGAAATCAGCAGATAGTCTTTTTGCTGACCATCAACTACGCGAATCTTGTTTTCAGTCGCGCTAAATTCGATTTCAGCGTCACCGCCGACCATCCCCTTAAAATCGAATGTCATCGACTGACTGACACCATATTGATTCAAACTCAAGGCAAACAATAAATCGCCGGGAACGCAAAATCGACTATTATCAACGTCGTGCAGCGGATTAAAGTCGCGTGCAATTTGTTTGGCGAAATCACTGCCTTGCTGTCGCGTGATTGCCAGGCCGCCGTCTGTTTGCTGGTAAAAATCGGAAAGCAACATAAAAACCTCGTAAAAAAGTAGTCATTTGAGATTGAAGGTATTAGGTGTAAAGCTACCTGTTAAGGCGCGCACTATACCGTTGTTGCCAGTTGAAGACCATCGCTAGTAGGTCATACCTGTCACCCGAGCGATTAACCACATGATTGAATTTAAACAAGCGTTCTGAATTTGTATCCAGTTGAAAGGTTGTGTAAAGCTATTTGATTAGCTCACAGAAGTGCCACACGAGGAGATTCTATGTGGCGAAATGTAAAAAAGAGCACTATCTTAATTTGCGCTAACGACTCATTAGCCTGCAAAAGCAATGCAGGCTAATGAGTTGAAACCAGAACATCTCAAAAAACGGGTTACGCCAGACTCGCTTTTTTAGTCTTAACGTAGGATAAGTAGAGCATTATAAATAAGAGTCCAATTGTCACTAACGTGACCGTCCCCGCCAGACCTGACGCAGATAATCCGGTTGCAGCGCTAACCGCCGCGTTTTCATCCGGCGTAATGGTCGCGGCGTACATACCCGTGTAGTGCATACCACACACCGCAATGCCCATTATGATAGCGCTGCCAAATCGTTGCAGCATTCCTCTAAGATTATACGCAAGCCATAACGCCGCGATGGCCGCAACAATGCCAATAATGATTGATATTGTAACTATCACAGCGTCATAAGAAACCGTTGCCGGAATTTGCATGGCATACATTCCGAGATAATGCATGCTGGCAACACCCAGTCCGGCGATGGCGCCACCAAGTACCAGGCTGGTTTCACCCAGAAGGTCCCGCCCGGCAATTAGTAATCCAAGGCTAACAAACACTACCGCGATAACAAACGAAATAAACGTCAGCGCCAAATCAAATTGCATTGGAAATGGCGTGTTCATGGCTAACATGCCAATAAAGTGCATAGACCATATTCCGCCGCCACCCAGCGCAATTCCGGCAGATAATACCCAAAAACCGAGGGCATTTTTTTCCGCCACCGGTATCCGGATAGCCAGCTGCAAAGCGGTAAAAGATCCAAAAACTGCTATCAAAAACGACAGCGCCACAAGTCCAATATTATAATCGGAAATAAATGCGTCCACGATAATAATCCTCTCTACAAATAATTAATGAAACTCAAACGAGCAGGAACTTTGGCCGTGACTACGACAAGAGATATTTTCCACTCGTACTTCTTTGGTGGTTGGCGATCCATGCAGAAACCCGGTCATAAATCCCTTGGTAAAATCGCAGTGTCCATTGGGGTTAGCCGTGTTGCAAAAAATATTTCCTTCTATTGAAACCAGACTTTTACTGCAACTTGTTTTTCCAAAACTCTTTATGGCATCGGCTAGCATTCTTTTGAGCGCCAATTCCAGTTTAAGAGGCTTGCCTAAAGCGTATTCATTCCGGTACACAATTTCGCCGACAGAGTGGCCGAGAGCGTACAAATAGGTTGAGTTATTCTCAATATGCCGCTGTGAAAAGTTGCGCACAATGTTTTCGATATTGCCAAAGTTTTCGATGATATCTTTGGCCACAATCTGGACTTCCTTCTTAACCAGCGCGGCATCGGCGTTATTAGATTCACCGGTACTATTTCCGTTTGATGCGATTGGCTCTTCATAAAGAATATCCTGACAGCCCTCAATATTGAGCAACTGGCTTTCTAACGAGGGTTGAAGTGGCAGGGAGCCTTCGGCAATATCGAGCATGACAAAAGATTTGTCGTCTGACGCCCTTTTACCAAATTTATTTGACGTGATTTTGTAGTTAGCAGCGGAAAGGCAGCGATAAATATTTAACAATATCCCGGAGTGCTCTTCGACAATTATATAAAGCATAGTTTGATTGACTTTAAGATTGTTAATAAGAAGATTGCTTGAGTATAGACAGTGATTTTTCTTTTCCGCCAGCAAGAAAGCAAACTTTTTAGATAAACTTTTTAATTTATTTGTGCTGGAGATATATCGGTTTGTTTATATCTCAGCTTAGCGATATTTCGGTGTAGTTATTTTGTTAAGGGTGATTTTCTCATCAAAAATAACCTATCAATTTCTTGATTTAATTCTCAGATAATCTCCACAGACAATAGTCAATCTCGCCTTTGTATTTTAGTTGGTTTTTTTTGTGACCTGATTAGATTTATTGCCGCTGGCGCGCCGAGAAAACTGTTTTGTTGCAGATAGTGATGACTAAGAAAGCTGAAACATCAAGTAGATTTAAAGCCGCACAGGCGCCTTTAACCTTGCGATGTGCCCTGCGAAAAACGTCCAGGCTAGAGAAAATAAATTGAGGAGTTTAATGTGAGAGTTTTGCTGTTGGCGACTGCCTACAATGGGT
>Ga0316209_1001205_pt1 | contig 29736 bp, 18 predicted proteins | sample 6monopyrite_MG_FD_204945 | JGI IMG/M metagenome (GOLD analysis project Ga0316209, IMG submission 204945) | Microbial mat bacterial communities from mineral coupon in-situ incubated in ocean water Damariscotta River, Maine, United States -... | ecosystem: Environmental > Aquatic > Marine >...
CCAGATCATCAATCAGACCGTCATCCAGATCGTCTTCCAGACCATCCGCTTCGATTGTTTCATCCTTCGATTTCAACTCACGCACAGCCACCTCTCGGTGAACCAGATTATTGTGACAACTGATACAAGTTTCTTTGTCGCGAAGCGCTTCTTCGTGCGCGGTCTTTCCACGTTCGCGCTTGGGAATAATTTCTGATTCGATGTGGCAGCCGCGGCAGGTGGCGCTGTCGTTTTCCAGCAAGCGGTCACGCACCCGATAAGCTCGTGCCGCTCCCGGCGGGATCCATTCTCCTGCCCGTTCACCATCACGATCTCTAAAACGACCAAACAGGTCGGTTATGCTGATAAAATGCGTGTAGCTGTAAACTGCGCCAGCAAACCCCTGGGGTACGTGACAGTCGACACATCGCGCTGGCGCGATTTGTTTTTCCTGGTCGAGTCCGTGAGGTTTTGAAAATGTGAGACGGGCGTTGGTGTCATATTCCCCAATGCCTGACCAGACGTGGCAATAGTTGCAAAATGCGTCTGTGTCCACATAATTGCGCGTGAGCGGTACAAAAGCGAAGCCCAAAGCGATGATCACAACAATAGCGACAATACTCGTGCTAACGGGATTGCGTGAAATGAGATTAAATAGGGTCATAGTGTCGCAGCTCCGCCTGATTGACCTTTTTCGTCGTTTATTGCGTAATTAAAATTTGCTCGCGCTCACGTCTGCCTCAGTCGCCAGACCGATAGAAACGGGAAAGCTGGTGTAATGTTTTCTTCCCGTATTACGCAGGTCATGGATGGCTATATCGAGGCTGAACGCACTGCCCTCTTTAAATACCAGATCACCGGAATCGCCGGTGGATAATTTGCGCTTGAAAACGACTGTGTATTTTCCGTTTTCATAGCTACCGCTGACATCAAGGTCATTTTTGTCCTCAATTCTGTCGGCAAGCACATATTCATCCTCGGAAATCACCTGATTACCTTCGAAATAGGCCTCCCAAAAATCAATAAATTGACCCTTCGAGAGGTATTTTTCGATTTTTTCTGACGGCACCAAAGCGCCATTTTTGCGCGTATAGTAAGCATAGAGTTTAGTATCTGATCCGCGACTTTTGGGCATACCTTGTTGGTCATCGTGACAAGTAATGTAACAACCGTATTTTTTGAAGGTTTTAATCTTGTCGGCAAACTGTATTGAAATTCTGTCAGCCAGATCATTTTTTGCAAGCGCGGCGTCTTTAAAACTGGCACCTTCGCTCTCCCATTGAAACCTCAGGTAGAGGTTTTCTGAATCAAACGCCGCCTGCATGCTCACGTCTTTATATCCGGGTAAGCCCGAGATCGGCTTAGGCTCCAGCGGTTTTTCAGAAGCAACCTTGGTCAGTTCGCCTGAAATAATATCGTCTGCGGCAATATCATATTTGCCGCGTTTGTTAACGTGGCAAACCGCGCAGGATTTTTTGCCGGTTTTCATTGGATTAGCGCCGCTACCGTGATCTTTACTTCTCAGAAAGTCCCAGGAAGAAACGCCCGGATAAAAAACTTTGACGTTTGTCGGCTCAACAGTGGCCCAGTCTACGTCGTCAGCGCTTACGCTAGCGCCATAAAAAGAAAGCGCTAACAGTGGCAACAATCCAGATAATTTTTTTATTCCGCAAGATAAGCCAGTCAAGGTTTTCAACTTAATTCTCCTTAGTTAAGATCATTTAGGTGTTCCGAATCGCTTACCGGATTACCTATTAATTACTTGAATTTGTAGCCGATGGATAACACCCAGTAATTCACATCATAGTCGTTGCTCAATGCGCCGAAAGTCAGCAGATTGGTAACATCGCCAGGAACAATGCCGTCAATGGCATAATCCTGACTTTCAAACTCCTGATATTGGTAACTGAAATCAAGGTTCAGATTTTCTGAATAACGGTATTTCAGTTTCATTTCCGCCTGACTCCACAAGCTGCCAACTTCAGGAAGCGGGTCGTCGAGATTATTCTGATTAAGCGTAATTTGAGTATCCGCGTCGGCGCGGCTAAAATCGAAAAGCAGGTCAAGGTTGCTGTCCATCAGTTTTCTAAAAGCGATGTTAAAACCGTAACTACTCACTTCGTCCAGATTATTGGCATACCAGTTGGGAGCAGAAAAATCGGCGCTACCGGCCAGCTCGGTTTCAATTTCCTCCTGTTGCAGAAATAGCGATAAATCGACTTTTTCGCTCAGGTTCCAGCTCAGATCCAGATTAAGGTTCTGTTGCTGATTATTGGTCAGGCCAATTTCAACTTTTTCATAGTCCTGCTCACTAGAGTAGCCGGAAATAGCCATGGAGAAATTTTCCAGTGGACTATAAAACAGTTGCAGGAATATTTTGTCCTGCTCCCGCTCCGACACATTAAACCTTTGCATCAACGGATTTTCGCTAACGCCAAGGTAGTCAATCAAGTCAGGCGCAGAACTATCACGCGTAAACTGCTCGCCTTTGACCAACACCATCAGGTTTTCGCCATAAGTCGCTTTATATTTAGCGACAAACCCGTCTTCAGTGGTTTTGTAAACCGACTGAAAGTTTCTGGTTTTTTCTTGCGACTGGTAACTCACACTCAACAATTGATTACGATAAAGACGGTAGTCCAGGCGTACATCGCTGGAAGTTTTTGAAAAATCGTATGGCAGATTCAACAAGCTGGTCGCTACATAAGTGTCGGTAATTACCGGTTGCAGCAGGATTTGCTCGGTTTCGTTATCTCGCTCGCGATCTCGATATTTTGCGCTGAGTGACCAGTCGGAATTAAACCAGTGGCGCAGCTGTAACGCCAAATCTTCGGTAGAAACGTCGCCATCAAGGTCAGCCTGTGGCAGCGGCGAGAGTAAATTGGGGTTAGTGGTATAAGGAATAAACGAGTCATCCTGAGTCAGTTTGCCGATTGAATATCTTAGTTTGGCAAACGAGCGTGGCGCATAGCTATAACGCGCATTCAGGCTCAGCTTACTGGCAGTGTTGTCCGGTGCGGTCGATATCTGGCTGATCTCGCTGCCTGCAACCAACGGCAGATAAGGCGTCGCATAACTCACTGAATCGATATCGTTGTTAAATCGAGAGAGCCTCACCGCGACAGAAGCGAACCACTGCTCATCGTTATAGTTAAGCGTCGCGCTAAAATCTTCGGTGGTCTGGTCGACCGGGAAAGGTAAAAAAGTCGCGTTTAGTATTTGCGCTGCGGAAAACTCGCGCACACCTTCTTTTGTCAAACGCCGGTAACTGCTATTAAGGTCAAAATGATCGTTTGCGATCAGGTCAAAACTGAGTCCGAGCCGGTCCCAGTCGGTGCCGGTAGAAAACTGAGTGAACAGATCACTGGGAGTAAAATCCGTCGCGTTGCCGCTTTGAACCCAGTCCGTTGGCAACTGCAACTGACTTGAACCGGGCGCGGTAAAGGGAGTTAATAACTGGTCGTACTTTCTTACCGGAATACTTTGGTAATCCAGCTCAATCGCGTAAGCTCCCTGCACCCCGTAAGCTGATTGCAAACCAGCCGAATCCAATCCGAGATTTTGAAAGGTCGCTTTCCAGTAACGTCCGTCATCTTGCTGCATTTTAATGTCGCCACTAAAATAAATCAGATTGTCTTCATCCAGTCCGCTGTAGTTACCAAAGTAATAGTCTTTATCGCTGAGCGTTCCTATATGGGTATCGAGCTGAATTTCCCATAGCGGCGATTGCGGACAATATTCACATACCCAGTCTTCCAGAATAATCTCTGACTGCTTATCACCCTTAAAGCCCTTAAAGGCAGAGGCATTATTGTCCTGCGCATTCACGCCGCTAAAGAATCCGATCGAAGCCGCAGCGATGAACGTAACAAGACTGCTTTTCAACACAGCAATTTCCATAATCGATTTTTTCATGACCGTTCTACCTGATAGGTTTGGTTTAATCGCTTTTTATCTTTTCTTTTTAAGTTTTCTTCCGCCTGTTTTAGTTTTGCAATCGACTGCCTGATGGATGATTGCTACCGTGTACCTGGGTGTGACAATTAGTACAGCTTCGACCTAACAACAGCGCTGACGAAGCACCCACCGGCGCGCCTAAACCTGAGCTATCCTGAGCAAAACTGGGATGGCCCTCTGAGCTGTGGCAGCTTTGGCATAAAAATGGCGCTTTTTGAGTGAGCATGGCTTTTTGATTGCTGCCGTGCGGCGCATGACACAAGGCGCAATCTTCGCTGGCCGGTTCATGCTCCCACACAAAAGGCCCGCGCTTTTCTGCATGACACTCAAAACAGGTTTCGTTGGTGGTATCTGCCACCAGCTGGTGGTCACTGGTTGAGCCGTGCGGGCTATGACAGTCAGTGCAACCCATTTGCTCGCCATACTTTAGTGGGTGAGTGGAAAACCGGTTTGCCGCCAGCTTTTGCGACTGGTGACACTGGCCGCATTTTTCGACTTGCAAATGTTTTACCTGAACCGGATCCTTCGCCGCATGGATCTGGTGACAATCGGCGCAGCCAACATCACTCGCTTCGTGAGTACTTCCCGCCCAGTGAGATTTTTCAGTCTTTTGATGACAGCTCGCGCAGATTTCATTTTTGTCCGCAACGGCAATATCACTACCCGAGTCGAAATAAACCATCGGCTCGCGTTGCTGGCCTTTTTTCACGCGCCTCACGCTGTGCTTGCCCGCAGGACCATGACAGCTTTCACACTGTAATTGACCGAAGGGTGTGCGTTTATCGGACTTGACCGCGTGAGAAGTTTTAAAAATAGTGGTCGCCGGATAATCCGAATCCGCGTCATGACATTTCAGACAGGTATCGGCTCCGGCGTCGGAATACTCTGCAGACTGTCTAATCTGCAGAGGATGTTCCTCTGTCGCTTCAATTGAGTCTTTAGCAACGCTGACATTTGCCAGCAGCAACGCGTGTATCCCCAGAGCTATGAAGGTCCACAACCGTTTTTTCTGGCTGGACAACAATGCTACTTTAAACATAATCGTTTCCTCAATTTCCGCGACAGAGTTAATCGTTTTTAGCTTTTTGTTACTCTATTCCGTGGACGTCTTTGACGCCTTTCAAGCCTCCTTCTGCGTGGCAGAACTGGCAAGTCTCAATCACCATCATGTTGTCCACATCGTCTTGAGTTGTATCGAAAGATGCACCGCCGTTTTGAGTCATGTGGGCCTGCGCCAGCGCCGAATCATGACAGGAAGAGCAAGCCGCAGATTCAGCGGTGATGTTGCCATCATCAGTCGGATCGGCCCTATCAGCACCGGTATCAACGGTTGTCGCCAGCACATCAGTACTCAGTGGTAACTCGTAAGTACCGGGCACGTGGCAGGTTTCACAGTCACTTAAAATGCCGGGATAGAGAACTTCGCTATAGTCGTGCTCACTGTTACCAAAACCGTAGACAAAAAGTCCATTCTCACGCATACCGGCCGCGTGAATGCCGTGGATCAAGGTTTTAAAGTCGATTGACTCTTCTACCTTGCCGTCTCCAGAGGTGGCAGGATCGGCAGGACGTCGGACTATGTCGGTATTGTTAGCGTTGTGACACAAAGTGCAAAGCTGAATTTCGCCGTTGCGGTTTGCGCCGTGTATGCTCAATTGATCGTGACAATTACTACACTTGGCATTATCGACCACTAATCGTCGCGGTACGGCTTCGGCATCGGTGATCGGGAAATAATCGACAACGCTGAGTACCGGAATTCGGTCACTGTAAGTGCCGTCGCCATCCACATCACCCGCCGGGTGACCTTCAATGGCAACTGCGCCGGTGCCGGTCGCGTCTAACGGAATGGCAACCGCTGAGGTCGCAGTGTAGGTGCCATCGCCGTTATCAGCTGCAGTCAACGCGTTAACAGATACCGAGCTGGCTGCGCCACTGGTGGAGCCGGTATTACTATAGTCTTTAGTATCCCAGGCCAGATCGATGGCGAGACGACTGACGCCAAAGCCGGTAGTAAACGCCGGGTCGGTTGTAATATCGTATGCCGCGTCTGCGTTATTAGGATTGGTGACAGAGAAAGTCACTGCGGGGAACTCGCCAGGACCGGTATTGGCAACATCCAGAATATTAAACTGGAAGTCATCGGCGGCGACCCTGACAGGATTGACGTGATCTGAAGCCACGCTACCCGCAAATCCACCTTCAGTATGACAGACTGTGCAATTGGCGTTATCGGTCATAACGCCGCCCACGTGACCGCCGGCAGCGCCCAGCGCGAAATCAACATCGTCGTGACAGGCTCCACAGGCTTCGATAGTTGGCTTGTCCTGCCAGTTAACGGCATCAACTGTATCCGGATCGTCAGCATCGTGACATTTGCTGCAGTTACGCACATCTTGCGGCATAACAACATCGGAGTAATCATGCTCCGAATCACGATAACCGTAAATCACGTACTCGCCACCCGCCTCAACCGATGGCAAACCTTCACCCTGATGGATTTTGTGCACCATGACGCTGAAATCAACGGTATTACCGGTATTAGCATCAACCGAGCCAGGATTATGGCAAGTGACGCACAACTGGGTTTCCATACGTCCACCCCCGTGTATCGCCAGCTTACCGTGGCAGCTATTACAGGTTTCCGTTTTAACAATTTCCCGACTGAATAAATCGGTAGTTGCGCCATCAGATGGACGGAAATCATAAATAGCGTTTGCCGCCGGTTGCCCGCCTCCACTGAGCTGCATCGCCAGTCGGTGAGTCAGATCAGGCTCATAGGTTACCGCAAGGGGCGTGGTAATCTGGGTGACGTCGTTTTCAAAAGTATAGATGTAGCTACCGTTACCAAGATTTTCCAGCTCACCGTTTCTATCGGATGTGGCCTGAATGGTATCGACAGTTCCCGGGCCGGGGCCGTCGGCTACCTCTATTTGATTGATATAACTTTGCCATGAGCTTGGGTCGCCATTTTCTCCAGGGAGCAATTTTGCCAGGGAAAAGCGAATCGAAGGAAGGTCTACATAGGGCAGGCCATCCTGGTCAACCACGTCAAAGTAAACAACTGGATTACTATCAATCGTCGCCGATGTAATGGTCGCGACCAGTTTGGTTTGAACTTCAGAAACTTCGGTTACGGCTGGTCCTGCGGGGCCGGTTGGCCCAGTATCACCGGTTGCCCCCGGCGGTCCTTCCGGCCCGGTGGAACCATCACAACCAACGAAAATAAGAGAAATTAAAAGAATAAAAAGTCGAGTACTGCGATTAATACATTTGGTGACATTCATCGTGCTATCCCCCGGTAACTACCGTAATCATCATTGAAAAGGGTTGATCAGAAATCTTTAGCAAGACCACTCAGTCCGAACAGCTAGCTGAGCTTTGTTCTTGAGTCAGGAATACATTAGTCCTAATTTTCGCGACTTACCAAATATTGCGAAGCGTTTTTTGATCCAGATCAAAAAAATAAATTGTCTAAATTGAACTAACAAAAATTGTCGAGTCGAAAGCTAGTTTTGTTTTTCTATTTTAGCTGCAAACGAGAAGTGTTAGCGTTCAATGAATACGCATAACCTTTTGTTTAAAAAGGGTTAACTTTATATTTTTCGGTACCATTTTTAATAAAAACTTCTGATTAATACCCATTCGCATTTGCAAAAATTTTCTACTGAATAAACTACCAGCGCACTTGGTTTTGTCTATACTTAATTATTAAGGCGTTAGTTAAAAATAGTTAATTGTGCTAATGCCTAAAAAAATTATTTAGACTCGACGGAAACAATATGAAAAAAAACGCCACCATCAACGCATCTGTAACCCCGAAAGGCAGTCTGGAAATTTTGTCGCAAATAGAAGTTGAAAAACTCAAAGCGGTAGGTGAGCAGGGGCTCTATCCGTTGTTTAGGCAATGCGCGCTGGCAATATTAAATACCGGTTCCGACAGCGACAATGCAAAAACTATAATGGAAGCCTTTGCCGATTTTGAAATTGAAATTATTCAACAGGAACGCGGCATTCGCCTTAATTTGAAAAATGCACCGGCCAATGCCTTTGTCGACGGCGTTATGATAGCGTCCAGTCGCGAAATGCTATTCAGCGCGTTACGCGACATTGTTTATACAGAAACCGAGCGCTGCGCTAAACCACACGATTTAGATACCAGCAGCGGCATCACCAACCATGTGTTTCAGTTACTGCGCAATGCGGGCGTGCTACATAGCCGTGAAAACCCCAATATGATCGTCTGCTGGGGTGGCCACTCTATTTCGGATGTGGAATACAAATACACCAAAGACGTCGGCCACGCGTTAGGGTTGCGCGGCATGGATGTTTGCACCGGCTGCGGCCCCGGCGCGATGAAGGGGCCAATGAAGGGCGCCACCATCGGTCACGCCAAACAACGCCACAACCAATCCCGCTTTTTAGGTCTGACCGAGCCCGGCATTATCGCCGCCGAAGCGCCTAACCCGATTGTTAACGAGCTGGTGATTTTACCCGACATAGAAAAACGGCTGGAGGCTTTTGTGCGCGTTGCTCATGCCGTGGTGATTTTCCCCGGCGGCGCAGGCACCGCAGAAGAGCTGCTTTATTTGCTGGGTATTTTGCTGGAACCGGGCAACAGCGAAATTCCCTTTCCATTAATTCTCACCGGCCCTAAATCGAGTGAAGAGTATTTCCGACAGCTGCATCAGTTTATTTGCGATACCCTCGGGTTTGAAGCGCAGCAAAAATACAAAATCATCATTGACGACCCCGAGCAGGTCGCGCGCGAAGTCCGCCAGGGAGTCGAGGACGTCAAGCAATGTCGCCTTGACTTGAGTGACGCTTATTACTTCAACTGGACTTTAAAAATTCAACAGACGCTGCAAACGCCGTTTGAGCCGACTCACGAAAATATGGCGGCGCTCAATTTAGACGCCAGCCTTCCACCGCACGAGTTAGCGGCAAACCTTAGACGCGCTTTCTCCGGCATAGTCGCCGGTAACGTCAAAGAGTCCGGGATCAGGGCGATCGAAAAGCACGGCGTTTACCAGCTAAAAGGCGACCAGTCGGTTATGCGACCACTGGATGATCTCTTGTGCGCGTTTGTGCGCCAGCAACGCATGAAGCTACCCGGCGGCACTTATGTCCCCTGTTATCACCTATTGAAGTAGATTAGATCAACCTGATTTTTTCAAAAAATCTGCCATTTCCAGAATTTCGGCGGCAAAATTCTCAAAAAAGCCAATTCAGCTGCACAATATCTCAAATACGAATGATTATTGGTCATACCTGTCCGCCTTACAACTAATTTGCCTAACAATCCGCTGGATTTTAGTAACGACCTCAATTAATGTAGGGTTACTCCAAAATACCTGAGTAAAATAATCAAATATAAATCCAATTTCGATCTATTTAGGGTATGGAGGCATTATGCAATTCAAATTAAAAAAGTCCTATCGTTTAACGAGCATGGTTCTGGCGATGGCATTATCAACCAGCCAGGCTTTTGCACAGGAAGAAACCGACGAGGAAAAAGACGCCAAGGACAAAGACAGTCTATACAAAACCATTACTATCACCGCGCAAAAACGCGAAAGTGATATTCAGAAAACTCCCATTAGTGTTACCGCCATGTCCGGTGAAGTGATGAGCCAGATTGGGATTGAGACGATGGAAGACTTTCAGTTTTTCTCTCCCGGTATCACCATTACCAATGACTCCATGGCAATCGTTAACATCCGCGGAATCGGCACCTCGGCCTTTGGTGTCGCCACCGACCCCAGCTCGACGATTTATATCGACGGGATTTATCAGCCAAGACCAACCACCGGTTACCAGGATATGTTCGACGTAGAACGACTGGAATTGCTACGTGGGCCGCAAGGCGTATTGTTCGGCCGAAATTCAGCTGGTGGTACTCTGAATATTATCTCCAAAGCGCCGACTGATGATTTTGAAGGCTCTGTGGGACTTACTCTCGGCAGCTACAATAAACAAACCTTGACCGGGACTTTTTCTGGCGGCCTCAGCGAAAACACGCGAGGACGAGTCCACCCTCCTCAGTAACACGCGCGATGGCGTTTACGACGATATTCTAACCGGTGCCGATTATCAGAACGAAGATACCTTTGCCGCGCGCGCGACGCTGGCAATCGACCTTTCTGACAAATTTGAAATTGTCCTGCGCGGTGACTTCAATCAGGATAAAGAAACCGGTTACCTCAGCGTCAGAAGCAGCTATCCACAGGACTATCTGGACGCAGGAGTCGTGGTTCCAACAGACGAATATGATATTGCGCTCGATTTTCCGCCCACTAATGACGCTGAAGTGTGGGGAATTTCCTCGACAGCAACCTGGACCGGTGAACAGTACACCTTTAAATCCATTACCTCATACCGGCAAAGCGATGTTACCCAGACCATAGACGCCGACGCCACTGAGCTGCCGATCTTTCACATCGGATTTGACGAAGCGTCCAAGTCTCTGACTCAGGAAATTCAGGTGTCTAATACCGAGCCGGAAGATCTGGAATGGATAATGGGCTTCTTTTTTCTAAACGAAGACGGTGAAGGCGGCATCGATTTGATCTTCGAAGATCCAACCATTTCGATACCGGAGCACAATGTTACCAACGCGTATGCGCTATTCGGTCAAATGACTTATGATGTTTCCGACAGACTGCGTGCCACTTTCGGCTTACGTTACAGCTACGAAACCAAAAGCTATGACTTTTCAACCAGCGTTAATGGTAGTCAGGTTGATGGCGGTTCGCCTACCGACAGTTGGGATGCCTGGACGCCGCGCTTTTCACTGGATTATGACCTGGCTGAAGATGTGATGGGCTATGTCTCGGCCACCAAAGGCTTTAAATCAGGCGGTTTCCAGTTGGGTGACGCAGCGCCTTTTGAACAGGAAATTCTGTGGAGTTACGAAACCGGTATCAAATCAACCTTATTTGATAACCGTCTGCGCGCCAACGTCGGCCTGTTTCAGTACGATTACACCAACCTTCAGGTGGTCGAATTTGACGACGACAGTGGTATCGCAACGACAACTAACGCGGGTAAAGCGACCATCCAGGGAATTGAAGGCGAATTTATCGGCCGAGTCACCGACGACTTTGACATGAACGCCACCATTTCCTACACAGACGCCCAGTTTGACGTGTTTCCACAGGGTCCGGGAGTCGATTTTGCCGGTAACAACCTGCCCAATTCGCCTAAGCTAACCTACTCTCTTGGCGCGCAGTACACCACCAACGCAGGCAGCTATGGTTATCTGGTGTTTAGAGGTGACTACGCATGGCGTGACAATGTCGACTTTAAGAGCAGCAACCTGCCCAGGTTCCGCTCGGAAACTTACACGCTGCTCAACGTGCGAGTTTCTTTGATGACATTTGACGATTTATGGGAATTTTCCCTTTATGGCTCCAACCTGACCGACAATCGCTACCAGACTTACATCACGTCTGCCCGCTCGCTTGACGGTGGCGTAAGTGACATCACCAGCGCCGTCTATGGTGAACCGCGTCAATACGGTATTCAGGTACGCCGAAACTTCTAACTAAAAGCAGTTAATCCAGAGTAGTACCTCGCGCGAGTATATTTTCACTTATACTCGCGCGATTATTTTTGTGCAAGGCATGATCCGCCAAACCTATGCAAACTCGACATTATTCGTAGTTAGTCGACCCTTAAAATAAAGTGGTATTTCTTCTTGCGCCACTTGGATGTCCAAATTTTGCGCATTGTATTTCCATAACAGCCACTAGACCAATATTTCACTTGAATTCCGCTAGGCTTACTCATCTGAGAGCATTTTTCACCTCCTTCGTTGATTTGGCTAAATGCAAGCGTGCCGTTTACCTAAGAACAAGCCAAAAAAAAGCCGCGAAATCGCGGCTTTTCAATTTGTGCTACTTAATGAAGGTTAAGCGTCAGCCTGGCCTTCATCTGCTGGTGCCGCAGCTGGCGCTGGCGGGTCAAGCAGGACTTTACAGCTCAGGCGGATTCGGCCCTGACGGTCGACCTCCAGAACTTTTACGTCAATTTCCTGACCAACTGACAAGTGATCCGAAACCTTGTTCACTCGTTCGTGGGCAATTTGAGAAATATGAACCAATCCGGTTTTATTACCCATAAAGTCAACAAACGCACCAAAGTCAGCAATTTTAGCCACGGTACCTTTGTAAACCTTGCCTTCTACCACATCTTCAGTCAGTTCTTGAACGCGTTTAACCGCCAGATCGGACGCTTCTTTTTCAACTGCGGCAATTTTAACGGTTCCGTCTTCTTCAATTTCGATGGTTGCGCCAGTCTCTTCGGTTAGTGCGCGAATAGTTGATCCGCCTTTACCGATAACATCACCAATTTTTTGAGGGTCGATTTTAATTGAAGTAATGCGAGGCGCGAATGGAGAGATATCATCACGAGCCGTACCAATCGCTTCGTTCATCACTTTCAAGATGTGTAAGCGACCGCCTTTTGCCTGATGCAGGGCTTTTTCCATGATTTCCTGATTGATCCCTTCAATTTTGATATCCATCTGCAACGCAGTGATACCGTCTTCAGTACCGGCAACTTTAAAGTCCATATCACCCAGATGATCTTCATCACCGAGAATGTCAGAAAGCACGACATAGTTGTCGCCCTCTTTAACCAGTCCCATGGCAATTCCGGCAACCGGCGCTTTAACCGGAACACCGGCGTCCATTAACGCCAGGCTGGTTCCGCAAACAGAAGCCATTGAACTTGAACCGTTAGATTCGGTAATTTCAGAAACCACACGAATGGTATACGGGAAATCAGTTTGCGAAGGAATAACCGCCTGCATGCCGCGTTTGGCAAGTTTGCCGTGACCAATTTCACGACGCTTTGGAGCGCCCATAAAACCAGCTTCGCCAACGCAGTATGGAGGGAAGTTGTAATGCAGCATAAAGCTTTCTTTCGACTCGCCCAGAAGACCGTCGACAATTTGTCCGTCCCGATCCGTACCTAAGGTCGCCACAACCAGCGCCTGGGTTTCACCACGAGTGAAAAGAGCAGAGCCGTGAGTTCTTGGCAATACGCCCGTACGTACATAGAGCGCTCTGACCATATCGTGTTCACGACCATCAATCCGTGGATTACCGCCAATAACGCGGCTACGCACGACTGATTTTTCGGTTTTTGAAAAGGCTTCGCGTACTTCTTTTTCTGTAGCTGAATCTTCAGCGTCGCTCACTAGCGCGGCAATGGCTGAGTCTTTAATTTCACCCAGCTTGTCCTGACGCGCCATTTTGTCGGCAATTGCGTAGGCTGAAGTGATCGCTTCTTTGGCGTGCGCTTCAACTTGTTCGATTAACGCCGTATTTTCCGCTGGTGCAGCCCAATCCCACTTAGGCTTAGCGACTGCTTCGGCAAATTCATTGATGGCTTTAACTACCACCTGCATTTGCGAAAAGCCGAACATAACCGCACCTAACATGACTGATTCAGACAATTCTTTTGCTTCAGATTCAACCATCAATACCGCATTTTCAGTACCGGCGACGGTCAGGTCCAGATCGGATTCGGTCATCTCGTCAATAGTCGCGTTTAACAGGTACTCGCCGTTTTTGTAGCCAACGCGCGCCGCGCCAACCGGCCCGCCAAAAGGTAGCCCAGATACAGCAAGCGAAGCCGAGGCGCCGATTAGTGCGACCAGCTGCGGGTCAACCTGAGGGTTAACCGAAATAACGGTACAAACGATTTGAACTTCGTTTTTAAAACTCTTGGGAAATAGCGGACGCAATGGTCGGTCGATTAAACGCGCAGTTAAGGTCTCACCATCTGAAGGTCGGTTTTCTCGCTTAAAGAACCCGCCCGGGATCTTACCGGCGGCGTATCTTTTTTCCTGATAGTTAACGGTCAGTGGGAAAAAGTCCTGACCTTCTCTAGCTTCTTTTTTACCAACGGTCGATACCAGTACGGTTGTGCCGTCCATATCGATAATAACGCAGCCAGAGGCTTGGCGTGCAATTTCGCCGGTTTCCAAAGTAACCGTACGGTTACCGTATTGAAATGATTTTTTGATAGGATTCACTTTATTTCCTTTTAAATAAATGACTGTTTAATCTATACCTAGACTATTCAATTAATCGCTTATATCCAGTAGCTTTGTTTTCAAGTGTCTTAATTGAATAACCTAGGCGTTCGTTTGATGTTTTGAGCAAAAGTCTTTGTTAGTCGGGTCGGCTGCTAATTGCTACTCGTTAAAAGCGAGCCACAATAACTGATCCGAAAAAGACAAAAAGGGGCCTAAGCCCCTTTTTAAAAGATTAATCGCTTATCGACGTAATCCTAATTTACCAATCAGGGAAGTGTATCTTTCGACTTCCTTGGTTTTCAGGTAATCAAGCAGTTTACGGCGTTGGCTAACCATTCTTAATAGACCTCGACGTGAGTGGTGGTCATGAATGTGCTTTTTAAAGTGACCTTGCAAGTGATTGATTTGATGGGATAACAGGGCTACCTGAACTTCCGGTGAGCCAGTATCATCTTCAGCACGTGCATATTCTGCAACAATCTTTGCTTTTGCTTCAGCAGTTAGTGACATAATTTGTACTCCAATTCATACAATGAAAAAACAAACACAGCCAATCACTAATTCAGCCGTGTCAGGACGGAGCGAATTGTACAGCAGCGGCGCCGTGCAGGCAAGCGTTGCGCGGCCTGGCAAAGTGGTTTGTTTATCTGGACAGATTCGAGTACTGGCTTACAGGCTGGTTTCCAGTTGCAGGTAAAACTCACGACCGACGGCAGAGTAATATCCGCCACCATTGATAAACCAGGGCCAGGTCGACTGAGTGACATCATCAGGCGGCTCTTTATTGGTCAGGTTATTGATTCCAAAGCGAAAACGAGTGTATTCAGAATAGGCAAAACGCGCGCTCAGACTAAAGGTTGTCCAGGAGTCGATAAATTCACTTTGATCGCACACCTGACAATATAGCCCGGCCAGTTCATCAATGTAGTTGACCCTGAGGGTGGCACCCCAATTTTGCCGACTCCAGTCCAGCGTAAGATTGTTTCTAAATTCCGGTAACTCACCCAGACCCACGCGGTCAATTTTGTCAGACTCAGTAGTCACACGGGTTTCAAATGAATTGACCCAGGTTGTACTTAAACTGGCTGACCAGTCGCCCGCCGGGTTTTGCCAGTCATAATTAAATACCAGATCCACCCCGTCGGTGTCCTGCTCAGCAAAATTAAGCGCAAAGGTCGCTATAAAAGCATCACCCCCGTTAAGCGATCCGCCTGCATCGCGCACGACTAAGTCACACAATAAGTCAAATTCGCTACAAATATTCACAATTGCCTGAGCTGACGGCACCGCGACCACATCATCCAGTTTAATCTGGAAATAATCCAGGGTGACCGAAAAATCGCTGCTCGCTTCCCAGATCACGCCGAAATTGAGGTTACTGCCTTTTTCTTCGCTTAAATCGACGTTGGAAAGGGTGAATATTTGCACCGATTGCGCCAGAGTCGGCGCACAACTGGGGTCCTGCTGCGGGTTAGCGCAGAAATTGCCATTGCTGTCGACCAGAAATTCCGGATCCAGAATATCGGTAAATCCGAGGGTTTCACCGCCAAACAGACGCTGCATGTCCGGCGCGCGGAAACTCTTACCCCAGGAAAAACGCGCCAGTAGTGACTCAAATGGTCGATAGCCCAGAGCCAGACGCGGGCTGAACGCGCTGTTGACACTGGAGTCGTCGTCGTAATCATCCCAGCGCAATGCGATATCCATTTCAAAATTATCTGAAAAAGGAAAGCTTAATTCTGCGCCAATTCCCAGATGCTGACGTTCTCCTTCACCAGAGCTGGCACCGTCAAAAGCGTCACCATTTAGCGTCAGTTGATCCGGCTGGTCGCTATATTTTTCGTCGACCTGCTCAACCGCCAGCGCAAATTTAACCGGCCCCGAATCAAAGGCAAAATCAAGGTCTCCACTGATGGAAAAATCGATCACCCGGTTAGTTGAAAAGGAGTTGCGCGTCGCGGTAAAAGACAAGGACTCAGCCGTATGCTGCGGGATCGGCTGAAACAAATCCAGACCGTTATCAACCGCCGCATTAAGCGCACTTAGCAAAATATTATTCGAGTCAATTTCAAGCTTGGTATTGTTATACGAGACTCCGAATTCCCAGTCGTAGCGCCCCTCAGCAAGGCTACCTTTAAAACCGGCGAGCAGATTGACCGAATTGTTGATGATTTCTGACTTACGCGGGCCAAACTCAACCAGTCTGCGCACAAAAAAGCCCGGCTCTTCAAACGGACCGCCTGTAGTCGGGTTGTTGATCGCGCCAGCTGGTACCAGGCCACCATTATTATCCACCGCATGTCCATAACCGTTAAACAACGCGCCGCCGTAAAAGTTGGGCTCAAACTGGGTGTTGGTCTGACTGTTGGAGTAGCCGGCACGGCTGAAAAATGCCAGATCGCTATCAATCTCATAATTTAATCGAGTCATCACCGACACGCGCTTTTCCGGCGCGATCAGCTGACGGTAGGACGCCCGGTCAAACCCACACCAGCTTTCACCGGGTCCAAAAAACATCGCCGCAACGTCCGGCTGCCCCAACCCGCCAAGGGGATCGTCGCTTTGGCCACATTCCGGATGCTGGTAGACATTACCCGACTGCATTCCGTAAAAGCTCGCGCCGCCACCGCTATAAATCCCTCTCGGGTTGGCTACATCGCTCGCTGCAAAATCTCTTTGAGTCGCCCACAAAGCCTGCTGATCCCACACGTCCAGTATAAAATCAATTTGGGTATCGCCATTTCTGGCCCCCGTCATCAGGTTAAAGCGTTGGTTTTCATAGCCGCCGTCACTGCTATCGCCGTAACGATAATTCATCGCGATCCCTTCGATTTCCTTACGCGTGATCACGTTGATGACTCCCGATACCGCGTCTGAACCGTAAACCGCTGACGCGCCATCAGTTAGCACATCAATACGCTCGACAAAAGCCATGGGAATTGAAGACAGATCGACAAAATTACTGGTGCCGCCAATACCAATGGGGTAGATGGGCAGGCGGCGACCGTCGATCAGCACCAACGTGTGACCAAAACCGATACCACGTAAATTAACCGATGAAGCGCCCGGCGTAAAACCAAAAGTGAATGAGTTATCGATGGTTCCGCCGGTGTTCTGGGTTAACCCGTCCACTACGTCTTTTACGGTGGCGTAACCCAGTTTGTCAATTTCTTCGCGGTCGATGGAGATAATGGGGGAGAGGTTATTAATATCAATTTTCTTGATACGGGTGCCGGTGACAATTAGCTTTTCTTCGTCTGAATCAGCCGCTTGTTCCGCCGCCCACAGCTGCACATGGGGGATGAATGTACCCAGAGTTAGTAGCGTTGCACAAAAAAAGCGCTGTTTGCCTTTTGAAATAACAGGTTTTTTAAGCATTGTTTGCGGTACAAATTCTTCTTGTTTGAGTTTCATCTGCTTTTTTATTTGAACTACACTGCTCCCCCAGCGGAATACCATAGCAAATTTTTAACTCTTTTGCAGCGCAATTATTACCTACGCAAACGCCCACTATTTATCTAACTGTCTGAATTAAAAAAAGAATTTATTAGACTCATTATATGAATAGTGTAAAAGGTAATTATTTCACAATTAATAGCCATTATTAAAAACATTGCCGCTGTGAATTGAGAGCCATCTCGCATTGAGAACTGGCTGTTAGTATTGAACTATTCGGCAGGTTTTTTGAACGGCCTTAAAGTAGGCGAGAGATCGAGGGCTGCATAAAAAAGTTGTCACCCGTCAACGATAGATTTATCATATTCAAAACCAAATATGAAAGATAAATGCTATGACTTTAAATGAATTACGCTATGTGGTCGCGGTCGCCCGGACTCAACACTTCAGCAAGGCGGCAGAATCCTGTCATGTCAGCCAGCCGAGTTTGAGCATTGCCGTGAGAAAACTGGAAGAAGAGCTGGGGATCACTATTTTTCAGCGCGGCAAGCGCCAGGTGGAGATCACGCCGGAGGGCGAGGCGGTAGTCGAGCAGGCGCAAAAAGTCATCGAAGAAGCGGAAAAGCTGAACTATCTTAAAAGCCTGCAAAAAAGCCCGTTAGAAGGAGTGTTGAAGGTCGGCGCGATATTCACCATTGGTCCTTACCTGTTTCCTTCATTAATCCCTTACATGCGCAACCACTATCCTGAAATGCCGCTGCACATCGACGAGGACTACACAGAAAATCTGCGCAAAAAACTGTTAAAGGCAGAAATTGATATTGCGGTGCTGGCGCTGCCGTTTTCCGACCCGGCGATTGAAACACTGGAAGTTTACGATGAAGACTTTATGCCTTTATTTTACGAAGGGCATCCTTTTGCGCAAATGTCGGAAGTCAAAGTTGAGGACATCACCAGCAACGAATTGCTCATGCTGGGAAAAGGAAACTGCTTTCGCGATCAGGTAATTGCGGCCTGCCCCGGCTGTCAGTCGCCATCAGCGAGCAACGATGACTGGGTAGTCGGCAGTTCACTAGAGACCATTCGTCACATGGTGGCTATGAAACTCGGGATCACGGTTATGCCGGTGACGGCGCTGGCAAAACAGGCCGACTATCCCGGCCTGGACTCCAGACCCTTTGCCGAACCAGCCCCCAAGCGGCGGGTTATTCTGGCGTGGCGCTCCAGTTTCCCGCGCAAGGAAGCGGTTGAGGTAATTGCTAAATCCTTGCAAACAGCGCTTGCTGATCAGGTTGATCTGTTACCCATTAATAAAGACTGAAATCATGCAAACCAAACTGGCCAATATGCCGGTGAGCAGCCTCAAGGGGGTTGGGCCCAGGGTAAAGGAAAAGCTGGCAAACCTGTCCGTTGAGAGCGTCGAGGATCTTTTGTTTCACCTGCCGCTGCGCTATCAGGATAAGAGCCGAATCCACCCCATCGGCAGTCTGCTCCCGGGTCAGTTGGCACAGGTTTGTGGTCAGATTGAAGCAGCCGACATTGTATTTGGAAAACGTCGCTCGCTGGTGTGCAAACTATCTGACGGCAGCGGCATTATGGAAATTCGTTTGTTCTATTTTTCCATGGCGCAGAAAAAACAGTTTATTCGCGGCCAGTATTTACAGTGTTTCGGCAGCGTTAGCCTGGGTGGGCGTAGCCTGAGTATGATCCATCCGCAGCTGACTTTTCTAAAAGAATCTAACACGCCGCAATTACAAGTTGGCTTGCAGGCAATTTATCCCACTACCGAGGGGCTGCAACAACGCAGTTTACGTTCATTGATGAGTCAGGCGCTTTCCCATTTAAAGCGCGCGCAAATTACCGAGCTGATCCCGCAAGACTGGCTTGAAAAGCTCGAATTCCCGCCGCTGGCGACCGCGCTGGAAATGCTGCACCGACCGCCATTGGAAATTTCCCTTTCGGCAATAGAGAGCGGCCAACACCCCCTGATTAAAAGGCTGGCGTTTGAAGAGCTGGTGGCACAGCATATCGCCCTGCAATCGGTCAAAGCGCAAATTCAGCAGGATCCGGCAGCGGTAATCACACTTGAGCATGAAAAAGCCCGCGCGTTGCTCGCGAGCCTCGGATTTCATCTGACCGCGGCGCAAAAACGGGTTATCGGCGAAATTCAGCAGGATATGGCGCGAGACTTCCCGATGATGCGGCTGGTTCAGGGTGACGTCGGCTGCGGCAAAACCCTGGTCGCCGCTTTTTGTATGCTCAACGTCGCGGCAAGTGAACGTCAGTCGGTGCTGATGGCGCCCACGGAAATTCTGGCTGAGCAACACTATCGTTCTTTTTGCGGCTGGTTTGAGCCGCTGGGAATTGGTGTCTGTCTACTGACTAGCAAAATGCCCGCTAGCGACAAACGAGCGGCATTGGCGCAAATTGGTAGCGGCCAGGCGTTGATTGTGATCGGGACTCATGCTCTGTTTCAGGATCAGGTGAGTTTTAATCAGCTCGCGCTGGTGGTTATTGATGAGCAACACCGTTTCGGGGTGGAGCAGCGAAAACAGTTGCTTGAAAAATCCCGGCAGGCCAATCAGGGAGAGTACCTGCCGCACCAGTTGGTGATGACAGCAACGCCCATTCCTCGAACGCTGGCGCAAACGGCCTACGCCGATCTGGACCTGTCTGTCATTGACGAGCTGCCGCCGGGGCGCAAACCAATCACAACCGTCGCTGTCGCCGACAGCAAAAGGCCGGATGTGATCCAGCGTGTTTACCAGGCTTGCATCAACGACAAGCGTCAAGTCTACTGGGTGTGTACCCTGATCGATGAATCAGACGAACTCCAGTACCAGGCGGCTGAGGCGACCCATTTACAATTAAGCGAGGCGTTACCGCAGCTTAAAGTGGCTCTGATCCACGGCCGAATGAAGAGCGAACAGAAACAGCTGCTGATGAAGCAATTTAAGTCGGGAGAAATCGATCTACTGGTGGCAACCACGGTAATTGAAGTCGGCGTGGATGTACCCAACGCCAGTCTGATGATCATCGAGAATCCGGAGCGGCTGGGGCTATCACAACTACATCAGTTGCGTGGCCGGGTCGGTCGCGGTGAAAAAGAGAGCCATTGTCTGTTGATGTATCAGGCGCCGCTATCAAAAAATGCCAGGCAACGTCTGGCGGTTATGCGCGAAACCAGCGATGGCTTTGTGGTCGCCGAAAAAGATTTGGAATTACGCGGCCCCGGTGAAGTGCTGGGCACGCGACAAACGGGCGCGCTTGAGTACAAATTTGCCGATATTATCCGCGACAGTGAATTACTACCCGATGTTTACAGTTGCGCCGACGACATCCGCCAACGCGAGCCTAAGCTTGCTCAGGCGTTATGCAGCCGTTGGGTTAAAAACAAGGTTCAACTAAGTCGAGTGTGAGAAATAAACAAGTAGAAGCGGTTACTCAATCGCGCTTAAATAGTCGGCGTATTTTTTGTGACCCATTAATCTGGCCTGAGTGCCTTTTAGAGAAAACTCAAACCCGCACAGCTCAAATTTGTCCCGTCGTGCGATCGAGCGGATGAGATCGGGCGTGTCAACCGGTGAAAAATCTGCGTAATAGTCTCCCCCATTTTTTACCGTCACATTCATGGTTCGATAACTGTCGCGAATAATAAATTTCACCTGAAAACAGGTCTTATCGCCTTGCGCGGTGATCGCAGACCAGAGGGCCCCGTCTTTTTGAATGTCTCCTTGCCAGGCGATGGTCAAGGCGTCAAATTCGTCCAGCATGATCCAGAAATTATCCGGCATTTCGGTCTTAAACAACCTTTGTTTTATTTTTTCCTGCGAAGCTTGCGCGGCAACCGGATCGGATACTGGCGTTTGCTTAAAAGCCGGATAAATAGCCAGCACAATCGCTGCAAGAGCAAACATTGTCGCCGCCAACAGAGTGAGCCTGCGGTGTTGTTGTATCCATTGACTCAATAACGGCTGGCCGAGCCCCTTCTGGTCGGATACGTTATCTGCCGCATGAGAATTGCCTGCCGACTGCTCTATCGCCGCGTTGCTGGTTTCAACTTCCGTACTGGAATGGTTTGGCGTCAAGGTGGGTTCAATTCGGCCGTTACTGCGCTGCCAGCGTTCGTCCGGATCATCCTGGTTAAAATTAACCGGACCGAAATACCCCATAACATAATGCGCGCGCCGCTTCGCCCCCGGCTGGCTAAGGGTTGTCAGCGCTGCCGTGACTAAAACAGCTAATATCAGCAGAGCCCAGGCGCTGCCACTCACCAGATAAGTGACCCCTAGCACGTTCACCCAGAAGACTGCGACCGGAAGCAACGCAAGCGGCAACGCAAATCTGGCATCGTGCACCCGACGTACCGCGGTTGCCAGCAAAATCGGGCTGGCGACCGCAAGAAGCAGCAACAGCAGAACTGCAGCTTTTGCCAGCAGAGGTGAAAGTAAAATAAACAGCGCGTAAGCACATAAATTAATCACCAGAAATCGGCGGCCATTATCTGCGCCTTTAAAGCAAATGAGTGATTTTAGTAGTGGCAAGTGCGTGCTCCAGTAATTGCAGGTAGAGACAGTTCACACTGGTGAGTCTGAACGGCGGTTATGTTAGCCGATTTCCGCCAGAAAAATCTATGCTCAGAGCCGGCAATTCAGCATATTTGCGTTGTCGAGTTTGAACGAAAGTCCATTTTAAGCTGCTATAATCGTTTGCATGACTGTAATCGTCAGCATAATTGTGGTTTGAGTCGCCTGTTGTTTATCAGTGACGGATTTATGGCCATCCTTCGCTGGAAAATGCGACTATATGCTTGTCCTGAGGACACAATGAATGAAGAAAAACCTGATACTCGCAATCGGAATACTAAGCCTGGTGGTCGCCGCCATCGGTTGGGCGATCTACGCTGACCCGGAACGCCATGACAAATTGCTTTTTAAGCAGGCATTGCGCCAGTTCGCCAGTCAGTCTCAGGTGTGGGAAGCGCAGTTTACCAGCGAGTCAAAGCTGCCGCAGGTCAACCAGACTCTTACCCTGAATTACCTTGACCGTGCCAATGTCGACGCGACTATGTCGGTAAAAATTAGTACCCGCGGTAATCGGGTCGTTATGCAATTTGGCGATGGCGACACTTTACTAGCGCAGCAAACAGTCGCGCTGGTTCCCAAGCAGGTTAAAGGCCAGGTGGTCTGGCAGTGTCTGGAAGGCAGTTTATTAATTCGGGTTCGCAGTAAAAATTGTCGCCTGGGTAAGGGATTTACCCGAAATCAACTCCTCTGAACACCTGGCACTATTTTTTTATTGATTGAAGTCATAGAGACACACAGAATTATCGGTGGTCATACTTTGGTCTGATGGGCTTTAGCGCGCCAGATATGTTAAGATCGCGCCAGTTTTTTATCGACCTGGGTCGAAATTTCGTCTTTATAATTGCTGAGGATTTAAACCATGAAACAACCCGTACGAGTCACTGTGACAGGAGCCGCCGGCCAGATCGGTTACGCTTTGTTGTTCCGTATCGCTTCCGGTGCCATGCTGGGTAATGACCAGCCCGTCATTTTGCAACTGCTCGACATTACTCCCGCGATGGACGCCTTACAAGGGGTAAAAATGGAGCTGGAAGACTGCGCGTTTCCGTTGCTGGCCGGTGTCGTTTGCACCGACGACCCCAATGTTGGTTTCAAAGACACTGACTACGCTCTGCTGGTCGGCGCCCGTCCTCGCGGCCCTGGCATGGAACGTAAGGATCTGCTGGAAGCCAACGCAGCAATCTTTTCGGTACAGGGCAAGGCAATGAACGATCATGCAAGCCGTGATATCAAAGTATTAGTTGTGGGTAATCCAGCCAATACTAACGCGCTGATCGCCCAGCGTAATGCACCAGATTTGAACCCACGTAACTTCACCGCGATGACCCGTCTAGATCAAAATCGCGCGATGTCGCAACTGGCACAAAAAACAGATAGCGTGGTTACCGACGTGACCAACATGATTATCTGGGGCAACCACTCTTCAACCCAATTTCCAGACTTGTACCACGCAAAGGTTTCAGCGGGATCGGCAATGGACAAAGTTGAGCAAGACTGGTACGAAAATGACTTTATCCCCACGGTTCAGCAACGTGGCGCCGCCATTATCAAAGCGCGTGGCGCTTCTTCTGCCGCGTCTGCCGCCAATGCAGCGATTGACCACATGCACGACTGGGCACTGGGCACCGCAGAAGGTGATTCGGTGAGTATGGCCGTTTATTCAGACGGATCTTATGGCGTTCAGGAAGGTTTGATTTTCTCTTTCCCGTGCGTATGCAAAAACGGCGACTGGTCAATCGTTCAAGGCCTCGATATCAACGAGTTTAGCCAGGCTAAATTAAAAGATACCGAGCAGGAATTAGCCGAAGAGCGTGATGCTGTGAGTCACTTGCTGCCTTGACTTGATATCTGCCAAAAGACAGTTCAGAAAATGGAGCCTCCTGGCTCCATTTTTTTACCTTGCCGCTAGCTCGCTGAAGTGGAACTTGTCAGGCATTCAGCAAACTTTTTATGCCGCATACAAGAGCGTTAAAACTTGTTGAACGGTTATTATCGAGACTAAGATGCGGAGAGATTTCTCGCGAGCCCGATACTTTTTGATATCCCGGGGCCAACCTTTTCAATTCTTGCGCCGGATTCGCCAGACGATCTGGGTCTCTAAATTTTGCCGTCGCCTGCAGCCGACTTAGTTGGGCATGACCAGTAAACCGGGATACCGCCTGTAAATCCCCCAAATAATAGCTTTCCAGTTCGTGGCAAGCTATTCTCACTAATACGTCATGTTTTCCGGCGTTAGCACATTTTTTCAGCAGCTTCTGTTTTATTTCAACACAATTACCACTGTCTTTATCTCGTAACACGATAAATTTAGCGTCCGGTTGCTGCCAGGCTCGTAGCCTCATCGGAAGCCTCTTTTCCAAGTCCTGTTTACCCTCAAAAACAACGTACTGAGCGGAAATATTGTCAGGTAAAATTTTAGGCAAAATGCCTTTCAACATTTCTTTTGCCGAGGGCTCTTCAAGAAAAAATATCAAACTGGTCATTTTGGATCGGCACCTTGGAAAAAGCCCTCTTTCCAAAGGTAGCCTAGTTGATCGCCTTCGTTGATAAAAGCAGCTATTTGCCGTTCATCTCTTGCTCGTTTGATTGATGTACAACCCTGCTCCTTTACCAGCCAATACATTTCGTCCAGATTAACAGCATTTAGAAAATCGGGCGAATGACTTGACACAAAAACCTGTCCACCGCGCTCAGCATAAGCCCTGAATTCCTCGGCCAACTCCCAAAGCAGACCTGGATATAATTGATTTTCTGGCTCCTCTACGCAAAGCAACGGATGAGGTTGAGGATCGTATAATAATACCAAATAAGCGAACATTTTTATTGTGCCATCAGAAACATACCGCGCCAAAAAAGGGTCTTCAAATGCGCCATCCTGAAACCTTAATAATACCCGACCTTCCTCGGTTGTCTTTGCGTCGACACTCGTTATACCAGGAACTCTCTCTGTCAATTTTTTTAGTACCGTATTAAAAATATCTGAATGACGAGAGTGTAGGTATTCAGTCACCAGGGAAAGATTTTCGCCTTCTCTGGATAGATGCTCGGCATAGCCTGCTTCCTGCTCCGGTCTTGCTCGACTAATATGAAAATCTGAGATATGCCAGTTTTCAATTAGCGAGCCTAATACCACTACAGCCGGAAACCTTTCAAACTGCGCTAACCCTTTTACGGCCAGAATATCTGGTGATTTTAGCTTTTGCTGTTGTCGGTCTAATTGCTTCACATCCGTGACATTATCCAATTCGTTAGTTACCGCAGAGCCTTCACCGTTGGAGAAATCAAGAAAATGCCACGGTTGCCCTCCACTACCTCGCCGATATTTTAAAATTTCCCTGGCCACTATCGGCCTCCCATTTTTCTCGCCAACTGACAGGAAGTAGGTCACAAGTGGGGACTGGTCTTTTTCTCGAAATTTAATTTCAATCTCTATATTGCCCTGAGCGCCACGGCTTCTTACCTCATTGAAACCTCTACTACCCCCAAGTTTGGCCAGGGCAGTATGCAGATTGCTGGCGAGTGCTTCTCTCAAAAACTCAAATACACTGAAAAGCGTCGATTTTCCGCTTCCATTTGCGCCAACTACGACGCAAAATTTAGGAATATCCCGCATATGGGCATTCTTGAAACTCTTAAAGTTTTTTAACTTAATCGACTCGATGTGCACTTTCTTTGCTCCATTTGCCGCAAAACAAGAAAGTATCAGGCTTTACGCTGTAAGTAAATTACTACAAATCAAATAGTTAGTCTGCATCTTTGAGGTTATACTTTTAGCGTAGAGTTGAGAGATTCTTATTCAGATGGCTTTTTGTTCTCGATATTTCTTATGATGAATGTCCTAAAGTAGCAATAAACAACCGGACATATTTCTCCCTAACACTCCTATTATCATTATCAGACGAAAACATCCAATCGAACCAACATCCAAATTATTTGAAACAACTCCCCACTTTACCTGATGTTCAACTTTCTATAGGCTGGTGGGCCAATTTTTGTCTACAACCTGATCAATCAGAACAAAACATTGTTCCAATATTACAGGAGAATCCTATGAAGCTGATCACCTTGTGCGCGTCAGCGGCGCTCACCGGATTGCTGTTAACCGCTTCCACTCTGTCAGCAGAGGAAGTCAGCAAACCGGCAGTCGCCGAAAAAACCAAAACAGAAGAAGAAAAAGCCCCCAAATGGGACGTCAACGATCCGCCTGGTGAACAAAAAAGCATCAAGATCAAAACTGACACCTCTACCTGGAGCAACGTTGACGTTAGCCCCGATGGCAAAACGATCCTGTTTGACATGCTCGGCGATATCTACAGCATTGACAATAAAGGCGGCAAAGCCAAGCCGCTGACCAGCGGCATGGCGTGGAACATGCAGCCTCGCTTTAGCCCCAACGGCAAACAGATCGCGTTTATCAGCGACCGTGACGGCGGCGACAACTTATGGGTGATGAACGCTGATGGCAGCAACCCGCAACAGGTGAGCAAAGAAAAACGCGACCTGGCTCACACGCCCAACTGGTCACCCGATGGCGATTATATAGCGGTTCGACGCGGCTTTGTCGGCGCACGAAGTATCGCAGCTGGCGAGATCTGGCTGTACCATAAAAGTGGCGGCAGCGGATACCAGATCAGGAAGAAGCTAGGTGGAGAGCAAGCTCAAAAAAATATTTCTGAGCCTGCTTTTTCACCGGATGGACGCTACGTTTATTATTCAATGGACGCCACGCCGGGTACACGCTGGGAGTACAACAAAAACCCCACCACCCAGATCTTTACCATTCAGCGACTGGATAGACAGACTGGCGAAGAGATCACCTTTGTCAGCGGTGCCGGTGGTGCCATAGCGCCAACACCCTCGAACGATGGAAAATATCTTGCCTTTGTTCGCCGGGTGGACACCAAAACAGTTCTGTTTGTCAAAGACCTGACAACGGGTATCGATACCCCGCTCTACACCGAGCTGGATCGTGACTTACAGGAAACCAACGGCAGCCACGGCAATACTACTCAGTTCGACTGGGCGCCTGATAATCGCTCGATTGTTTTCTGGGCGGGCGGAAAAATCCGCAAAGTCGCACTCAAAGATCGCAAAGTTCGCACCATCCCGTTTGAAGTCGAAGTGGAAAAAAAGATCACTCCAGCGGTACGATTTGCCGTTGATGTCGCGCCGGACGAATTTAACGTAAAAATGCTGCGCTGGGCGCAAATGTCGCCAAAGGGCGATAAGATAGCTTATCAAGCTCTCGGTAAAATCTACCTGCATGATGTTAAAAGCGGTAAACGCAAACGACTGACCTCACAAAATGATCATTTTGAGTTCTATCCCACTTTTTCGCGTGACGGAAAAAAGATTGCTTATGTTACCTGGGACGATCAGAAACTAGGCAGCGTCAAAGTGGTATCCAGCCGCGGCGGTCGCGGTAAAACCATCACCAGCGAACCGGGACATTACGTCGAGCCGGCGTTTTCCAACGACGGTGATAAAGTCGTTTTCAGACGCTTCGGTGGCGGTTACCTGACTTCTCCCGAATACTCCATGGAACCGGGGTTATATGTTGCCGGTAGCAAAGGCAAAAAAATGAAGCGTGTGCATGAGGGCGGTGTTAATCCGCAGTTTTCTGCCGACGGCAAACGCGTATTCTTTGCCACTTTTGGCTGGGGCGCTAAGAGTAAATTCTCCAGCGTCGACCTGGAAGGCAAAGAAGTTCGTGAACACTTTAGCGGTATGGACGTGACAGAATTCAGCGTCTCTCCCGATCAAAAGTGGATCGCCTTTACCCAGCAATTTAACGCTTTTGTCGCACCTTTTACCCTTACTGGGAAATCTGAATCCCTTACCTCAAGCGACAAAGCGGTGCCGGTAAAACAGGTATCCAAACGTAGCGGCGAATTTCTGCACTGGTCAGCCGACAGTAAGAAATTAGGCTGGTCTCACGGCGCCACTTTGTATTCTCGTGATCTCAAGGATGCTTTCGCGCACTTTACCGCTAGCCCTGAGGAGCTGCCAGAACCGGTCACCGAAGGCATCGACCTGTCATTTACCACCAAAGCTTTTAAACCTGATAGCCTGTTCGCTCTCGTCGGCGGCGATATCGTCACCATGCGCGATGCCAAATCGCAGCAGGAAGTAATCAAAGACGGCGTCGTTCTGGTTGATGGCAATCGCATCAAAGCCGTGGGAACACGCGCTCAGGTGAGCATTCCAAAGAATGCAAAAATAATGGATATGAGCGGTAAAACAATTGCCCCCGGCATGGTCGATGTTCACGCTCATGGCGGCCAGGGCAGCAATGAAATTACGCCCGAGCAAAACTGGATGAGTTACTCGTCGCTCGCTTTTGGCGTCACCACCATCCACGACCCGTCCAATGATTCAACAGAAATTTTTGCCGCTAGCGAGTTGCAGCGCAAAGGTTTAACCGTGGGGCCTCGGATCTACTCCACCGGCACCATCCTATATGGCGCCAAAGCGCCCGGATATACCGCTAACATCGATAGCCTGGAAGATGCGAAATTTCACGTTCGCCGTCTCAAAGAGCTGGGCGCTATTTCGGTTAAAAGCTACAATCAGCCACGCCGCGACCAGAAGCAACAGGTTATTCAGGCCGGTAAAGAGCTGGGCATTATGGTTGTGCCGGAAGGCGGGGCCAAGTTTTACCACAACATGACCATGGTAGTTGACGGACACACCGGTGTTGAGCACGCTCTACCTATCGCCAATGTTTATGACGACGTTAATCAGCTATGGTCTCAAACCGAGGTTGGTTACTCTCCTACTTTTGGCGTCGCCTATGGCGGTCTGTCCGGTGAGACTTACTGGTACGATCGCACCGAGGTCTGGCAAAATGAAAAGTTGATGCGCTATTCGCCAAGTTATTTTGTCGAGCCGCGTTCAATCAGACGCACTACGGCACCCGATTCCCACTACAACCACTTTAACGTCGCCAAAACGGCCAAACAGTTAAACGACAAAGGCGTTCCGGTGTTAATTGGTGCCCACGGCCAGCGTGAAGGTCTGGCCGCACACTGGGAAATGTGGATGATGAATCAGGGTGGTTTTACTCCCTGGCAAGCCCTGCGCGGCGCGACTATCGATGGTGCCCGATATCTCGGCATGGATAAAGATATTGGCAGCATCGAAGCGGGCAAACTGGCCGACCTGATGATTATTGACGGCGACGTGTTAAGCGATATTCGTCAATCAGAAAAAGTCGCTTACACCATGGTTAATGGACGCTTGTTTGAAAGCGACAGCATGAACGAAATCGGTCGTAAAGGTGGGCAAAAACGCCAGCCCTTTTTCTTTGAGAGACTGAAAATGCAATCTCTGCCGGAAGCCGCCGCCAAAGCGCTTAAAATGAAACAGCAGATGTTTCACTGGCGACACTAAGTAAAAGCAACGGGTGAACTGGATCTAATCCGGTTCACCCGAATGATTTTTAACTTATTTGTAAACCGTCAGATGACCTACCCTGAACAGGGATCATAATTGGGATCCTTGGATAAACGCTCAGCTTCTTCGACCAATAAACTGTATGCCTTTAGCTCACCAAAAATACGAACTTGCTGAAACCAGAAATCTAACAGCTGCGAGTCCCACAACATCAGTTCAGACGCTTTATTGAGTTTCTTACCACTGAAGATCTGGTTAAGGGATGTTTTGGTTGCCTCTAACTCCTCTGCGCTCGCAGCGTCTCCGAGCTTGCGGTAAATTTCCTGTTGCAGGGCAACTCCGATATTTCTGGAAATGGTAGTTTTTGTCGATTGA
>Ga0316209_1001206_pt1 | contig 29704 bp, 31 predicted proteins | sample 6monopyrite_MG_FD_204945 | JGI IMG/M metagenome (GOLD analysis project Ga0316209, IMG submission 204945) | Microbial mat bacterial communities from mineral coupon in-situ incubated in ocean water Damariscotta River, Maine, United States -... | ecosystem: Environmental > Aquatic > Marine >...
GGGACATTTGGGGCAAGAGTGCTAGCTGGATTCGCAGGGTGGGATGTGCGTTTAGCGGGGAGAATGGCCTTTTTCGTGGGCTCCTTTTCTTTTGTTTCGTTTTCTTTTTGAGCAAAAAAGAAAATGAAAAAGTGATTTAGATACGACAATTATCAATTTAGGTACGTAATGTCTGTTTTTTTCAAAATGTACAAAGCCTTCGTTTCCATTAAAATGAGGGTAGAACCATTAGAAACAGTCGGGAGATTGAACGATATTCGTTCGATCCCTTATTTTGCAAATCAAATAAACCAGATATGTCTGTTGATCCGAATTGCGAGCCCCCAATGACCCTGAAACAGAAGCTGATCGAATGGCTTGGTATACCTATTCTCGGTGGTTTTGTCATCGCCGTTTTCTATGCCTTTAATGATCTTTCTTCCGGCGATTATGTTGGGTATTTAGAAAATGCCTTCATCGGGTCTGTTTTTTGGGTAGTGCTGGGCAATGGCAATGGAGTGATGATACACTACATAGATCAACGCTGGACTTGGTTAGAAGCTCCTGTCAAACGCGCGATAATCGGCTTGCTTGCTATGCTGATCTATACCGTGATTGCTTCTTTGCTTGTGATCTACCTCTATATCGAATGGTACTTTGGTGTTGACTTTATGAAAGTTGTGGAGCGGCAAGGGATTATGAGCCAGCTTTGGACACCCTTGCTGATTACCACGATCGTATCGCTGTGGTTTCATGGGCGAAGTTTCCTTCTGGGTTGGCGACAAGCGGCAATTGATGTGGAACGTCTGAAGAATGAAAATTTGGAATCCAGGTTTGAATCTCTCAGAAGTCAGGTCAATCCGCATTTCCTTTTCAATAGTTTGAATGCATTGTCTTCTTTGGTTTATGCGGATCAGGCAAAGGCGGTCGATTTTATTCAGAAATTGTCGCAAGTGTATCGCTATGTGTTGGACCACCAAAATGATGAGGTGGTGGATTTGGCGTCTGAGGTAGAATTTTTGAAATCATTTGTCTATCTGAATAAAATTCGGTTTGGTGATAATTTCGAAGTGAGCTACACCAATCTGGAGGATACGAATGGCTGGACTGTCCCGCCAGTGGCGTTACAGATGTTGGTAGAAAATTGCGTCAAGCACAATGAAGTTTCGAATGAAAACTCATTGAAAATTGAAATCTCAAAGAGTGAAAATTCGATTATAGTTGAGAATAATCTGAATCCGATCAACGTGCCCAAGCGAGATTCAAATGGACTTGGGTTGAGTAACATCGTTTCGAGGTATGAGATGCTCTCAGATACGAAAGTAGAGGTGGACAAAACCGATGAGCACTTTCGGGTGGTTATTCCGTTATTGAAATTTGAATGAAAATTTAACTTAACCACGGAGAACGCTGAGATCACAGAGAAGAGCTGATAAAATGAAATCAGAAAACTTTGTTAACTCTCCCGAAAAATCGGGACAAGTTGTTTCTCTGTGGTGAATAAAGACATGAAAGTTCTAATCATAGAAGACGAAGGAATTGCCGCTGATCGCTTGATCCAGTTGCTAAAGAATTTGGAAGATTCCATAGAAGTCGTTGGACGATTAGATTCTGTGAAATCCTCCGTAAAGTGGTTCACGGAAAACAATGAACCTGATCTGGCCTTTTTCGACATTCAATTGGCAGACGGTAAGAGCTTTGAAATCTTCGAGCAAACCAAAATCATCTGCCCCATTATTTTCACCACCGCCTACGACCAGTACGCCATTCAGGCTTTCAAGGTAAATAGCATCGACTATTTGCTGAAGCCGATTGTGCCGGAGGAATTGGAACGGGCATTGGAGAAATTCAAGTCACAAAGCCGAGGCAATGCCCAATCAACAGACGCAGCAGAACTCATCACTTTACTCCAACAACAATCGAAAAAATACAAGGAACGTTTTGTGATCAAAGTGGGAGATCATTTGAAGTCAGTGATGACCGTCGATGCGGAAATTTTCTATAGCCACGACAAGGCCACCTATGTTCAGACAAGAAGTGAGCAGAAATTCATTCTTGACTTTACCCTCGATCAGATCGAAGACATGATTGACCCACAGACGTTCTTCCGCATCAACCGCAAGTACATCATCCATATTGACAGTCTTGCAGATATCATTACCTTCTCTAACAGCCGACTAAAGTTGGTCTTGAAGAGCTACGAAGCTCAGGACATGATCGTATCCCGAGAACGGGTAGGGGAGTTTAAGGAGTGGTTGGATAGGTAGGGAAACAGCACTAGCACTACGAGAACGTGTTATTCATTGTTCTATGTCTTATATTGACTTAGTTCAATAGTAAAATTCAGTTCTCCTGCAAGTCTGAGTAGATCAGGTTCAAATCGATCCACTTGACATCCAACGTCGTACATTCTTGTATTAATGGCAAAATCTAAAGTTGACGAATCACTTTCTGAAAGTCCAAATTCGTAAAGCCTTTTGAGCTTGTTGAAGTTGTTTTTAAGGAATTTGGTTGCATCGTTTTTTTGTTTTTTGAACTGGTCAAAGTTCGCAGCACTAACATCAATATTGAAACCGTTTGCTATAGGATGCGAAATGTCTTTCCTTTTTGGAATGACAGGTTCTCCAATTTGCCATGTTTTATACGCTTTAAAGCTGGTTTCTATTAAATAGCCTTGTGCCTTAAATTTATTTCCCTGTATTCTCAGTACGCAGCTCATTTCCAAATGTCGTTAACATAAGATTAATAAAACTACTCCAAATATACCAGTGTCTGCGATAGATCAGATATGTGAAAACGGGTAAGGTATTTCTTAGTTATGCTGGTTGCTTATTTTGTATCTCGTTTTATTCTTTTCGCCAGTCTTTTCGAAAAGCTTCAATTTCACACCTTTATTTAAATCTCTACTGGCCGTTGCTGAAGAGATGTTCTTGAACACGTCCATATAGTCTTTTCTAGAGAATTCGTTTTTGTGTAATGAAGCGAAGTGCTCAAGTCGGTCTTGCTCGGTGAGGGTTCGGTTATTGTACCCTAATCGCTCGGTGATAGAACCGTCGATTACCTCCAACATGTATTCGATAAAGTTGGTTGACTTTCCTGATTTGTCACTTTTCGAAAGTGCTTGGTAATAAGCTTTCTGGTTATTGTTTATGAGTGTTTCAAAAGGTAGAAATTCGAAAATGGGATATTTTTCCTGTAAAATTAACGTTTGCCAGAGCCGGCCCATTCGCCCATTTCCATCCATAAACGGATGTATGAATTCGAGCTCGTAATGAAAGACGCAACTTTTAATTAATGGGATTTCGTCTGCGTCATTTAGATAGTCGAAAAGATTATTCATTAGAAAAGGCACTTTTTCATAAGGAGGTGCCACGTGTTCAACTTTGGCTTCTTTCACAATTCCGACACCTTGTTTTCTGTATTTTCCAGCCTCATCCATGAGGTCATTCATCAGGTTTTGATGCGCCTTTAGAAATGATTCCTCTTTTAAAGGATTGTATCCTCTGGTGTTGTCATACACGTCAATGGCATTCAGAATTTCTTGGATATCCTTCTTCGGCCCCACAATCCTTTTTTTCTCTAGCAAAGCGGTTATTTGTTCTTCAGATAGGGTGTTCCCTTCAATTTCCAATGAAGCATGGATCGTTTGAATTCTATTCTGTTTCCTCAGATGAGGAGTGGGTTTGCTTAGGAAGTTTGCGTTTGCTTCTCCTAATTTTTCTGAAATGGAAGCGAGTAGCTTGAGGATTTTGGGCGTGATATTGTAAGGCGGCTTCATTTCTTTGATAGTATCATATGATACTATCAAAGATGCAGTCATTTATTCAACCTTCCACTTTTTATACTGAATTTTATTCAGGTTTGGTTGAGCACAAGGTATGAACCCGGCCAGAATTGTCTCTATTCCAGCTCCAGGACTTACCCGAAAAGAGGCAAATAGTAAAGCCCATTAGTGGGTCAATCCTCTACCAGACTAAATTCAGTTGAAAGATAAGCTTCACCAATTTTTCCATTATCAAAATTCACTACCTTAAACGAGTAGGTTTTTTCATCCACAAACTCCCAAACATCAGCCATATTGGAATTCCCATATTTGTACGAGTAGATGATTTTGTTTCTCTGCATGATTACTTCGCCGGTAGTGAGGCTGCCAAAGATGTCATATTCCCAAAACCGGATTTTCTTATTTTTAGTGTCGTATTGGCGAATGCCAAAATTCCGATTGCCATAGGCCGTCTGTTCTCGATTGGTGAAGCCTTTGGATTTTGAGATGATGAGCGTGCCGCTGAGTTCGTATCTGAAGGTCGTCTTTTGCTCGAATCTGGTTCCATCACCCCATACGCCCATGGCCTTCCAGGTTTTTCCAACAAGTGGGTCGAACATAGAAAGTGGGTTTTCTTGTGAATAAGAATTCCCAAAACAGAGGCATAACGCAATTAGTAAAAGGTTTTTCATGATGTTGATTAATACGGCCAAAGATACACAGCACTATCGTCCGCTTCTATGCACACCCAAGGCTGGGCTTCTTTTAACAGATGCCGTGAGAGGCTATTCTGAAATTACTTCCAAATGTCTTTCCAGCCCATCGAAGACAGATCCCCAGCCATTCATAAAGCCCATACTCTCTTGCTGCTTGCAATATTCTTCGGTCGGATGCACTACATTGAAGGTGAAGTTGGTGACATCACCATCCGCCTCGAACAAAGCCTGTATTTCTACCCCCTCCGTCATGGGTTTGAAATCTGCCGACGAAATAATTTTCACTAGTTCTACGATTTCCGAATATACACCCTCGGTGATAAATTTGTTTCCATCAGACATTTTCATGGTGTACTTCCACCGTCCCCCAACATTAAAATTGTGTTCGGCCACTTCGACCCTCATTCCTTTTGGTCCCCACCATTTGGCAATATGTTCAGGTTGAGTCCAAGCCTCCCAGACCAATTGGACGGGTGCTTTTAAACTTCTTTTTATGGTCAATGTTCGATTGCTTACATCACTCATTTTTCGTTGGTTTTGGTTTGTAGTTTATTCAAGTATTCTTCGAAAGCATCCAGTTTCCCTTCCCAGAGCGTGCGGTATTTCTCCACCCAATCGGCCACTTCCAGTAGCTGTGCCGGCTTGATTTGGCAATAGCGCTCTCGTCCTTTTTTGGTAATGACGACCAGATCACATTCGCTCAATATTTTGATATGCTTGGAAATAGCAGGCCGACTAATCTCAAATTTCTCTGCAATAGCATTCATGGTAAGTTTTTCTTCCGCAAGAAGGCCGATAATATCTCTACGAATAGGATCGGCTATGGCTTGAAAAACGTCTCTTCTCATCTGATTAAGTAACCGAATGGTTACAAATATATATGTAATCATTTGGTTACCCAAATTTGAATAAATATTTTTCAGACCTACTCGGTTGATAAGCATATTTTGGGTCTATATGATTTGGTGTGGATTACAAATGGAGGTTGTCGAAAAACGAAGATCGTGATAGACCGCATCCCGAAAATTTGTACAACTGAAATCAGCCCAATCCTAAAATCAATTGCCCCACCCTTTAGGGCGGGGGAGTATGGATTCTTGGTTGTAAATCAGGGCTTTAGCCCTTTTCAAAAACAGAAATTGGGCTGAAGCCTTCATATGTTTCTGATGCTATATCTCAGCCCTAAAGGACGGAATTATTGCTCAATAAAAATTGAGTGAAAACTAAATTACCCACAGTAATCCGCATAGACCCCATATTTTATAGTCTATTAATCGTCAGGCGATTTAAGGATATTCTGCCTAAATTACCAGTACCTTCTAGCCCACCATAAGATGAACATCAGAAAGAAAATATTCAACATTATTGAGCCCGAATCCGGCCACCACCACAGTAAATTTTTTGATGTTTTTATCATGTCCCTGATCGTACTGAGCGTTCTCGGTGTGATTCTGGAATCTTTCGAGCCACTCAGGTTGAAATATGGAGACGCCTTCTATCAATTCGAAAAATGGTCGGTGATCGTGTTTACGATTGAGTATGTATTGAGATTGCTCACGGCCGATCTGCTTCACAAGAAAAGCAGCCTGATTAGTGCCTTTTTCAAAGTCTTTCTTTCCTTTTATGGTCTCATAGATTTGATGGCAATTCTGCCTTTTTATTTGCCTTTGTTGATTACGATGGATCTGAGATTCATAAGAATTCTCAGGTTGCTTCGGTTGTTCAGGATAATGAAATTGACCCGATACAATCACTCCATGGCTGTGGTCATTCATGTATTGAAGGACAAAAGACCCGAGCTTGGGATCACTGCCTTTGTTACTTTCTTACTCATGTTACTTTCATCCTCGCTGATGTATTTTTCAGAGCATGAAGCCCAGCCAGAAGTTTTTCCAAATATCGTCTCGGCCTTTTGGTGGGCCATTACCACCCTCACGACCGTTGGGTATGGGGATGTGTATCCGATCACGGCGCTGGGTAAAACCGTTGCAAGCTTTATGTCGCTTTTGGGAATCTTGGTCATTGCCTTACCCACGGGTATATTGAGTTCGGCGTTCTTTAATATGACGCATAAAAAGGGGCACGTCGATTTTTGTCCTCATTGTGGAAAGAACATTCACCCCGAGGAGCAAGACTAAGACATGAGCAATTACAAAATAATTGATATCGAAAAGTGGAATCGAAAAGATCACTTCCATTTCTTCAAAGACTTTGACGATCCATTTTTCAACGTTACTGCAAATGTGGACGTGACCCAGCTTTTGAAGAAATCCAGACAAGAAAAATTCTCCTTCTTTCTTGCTTCGGTTCATTGTGCTCAAGTGGCTATTCAACAAATAGAATCTTTCAGATATAGAATTATTGATGATCAGGTCATTTGCTATCATGACGTCCACCCTGGCACCACAGCCTTAGGCAAGGACAAGGTCTTCAAATATGCCTACTTAACACACAATTCTGATAGACAAGATTTTATTGCTCAAGCCGCTAAGGACATTCGGGAGCAGTTAGCGCATCCAGCGTTGGTACCATCGAATGGAGTTGATAGGGTGTATTATTCGACCATGCCATGGGTCAGCTTCACCAGTTTCAAGCATGCACGGAACGCCACAGAAGGTGACAGTATTCCTCGGATTGTTTTTGGAAAGTACTTTGAAGAAAATGGGAAGCAAAAAATGCCCGTCTCCGTGGAGGTAAACCATGCCCTTGTAGATGGGTATCATGTGGGGCAGTATTTCGAAACTTTCCAAGGGCTGTTGGACCTTTGACGAAAAGCATATAGTACATTTTATTTTCAACTAAATGTGCTACTTTTAGCCTCCAATTTTTAAAAACAAAGAAGCAGAAAATGGAAGGTGCAACAATGGATTACGACGATGTAAAAAATTTTATTGGAGGTGAGTTTCACTCCAATGGACAGGATAAATTGGATATTTATTCCCCCCTTGATGGGAAGGTCATTTCCAAGATGCCCCTTTCGGGAATGAAGGAGGTGGATGTAGCTGTGCAGGCGGCTCAAATAGCCTTTGAATCCTGGTCTGCGATTCCCATAAAAGAGCGAGTGCAGGTTTTTTATAAATATAAAACTCTTCTTGCTGAGCATCGAGATGAATTGGCAAAAATATGCCGAGATGAAAACGGTAAAACCATTGGCGAGTCGTATGCCGAAGTGGATAAAAGCATCGAACTGACAGAATTCGCTTGTTCGCTACCTCAAATGGTAGCTGGCGAAACTATGGAAGTAAGTAGAGGAGTAGAGTGCAAAATCGAGCATGCGCCACTCGGCGTGGTGGCTTTTGTTGCTCCGTTTAATTTTCCGAATATGGTACCACATTGGGCCGTTCCAAACGCCCTGGCATTGGGGAATTGTATGATTATGAAGCCTTCGGAAATTGTGCCGTTGAGTGCGGTGAGAATGGCCGAATTATTAAAGGAAGCGGGTCTGCCTGATGGAGTTTTCAACATTGTAAACGGTGATAGGGAAGTGGTGGAAGCACTTTGTGACCATCCGGGTATCGAAGCGGTAGGATTTGTCGGCTCTACAAAAGTGGCCAAGATCGTGTACCAGCGAGCCACCTCAAATCTAAAAAGATGTGTAGCACTCGGAGGCGCAAAGAATCATTTGATCGTATTGCCAGATGCCCATGTAGGCATGACTGCCTCCAATGTAGCTGCTTCCATGTCGGGTTGCGCTGGTCAGCGATGCATGGCTGCCGCAGCGATGGTAGGAGTGGGTGCCATCGATCACATTGTGGAACAGGTGTGTGTGGAAGCTAAGAAGATTGTGCCAGGTGAAAATCTGGGTTCCGTAATTACTCAGGCGGCCAAAGAACGAATTGAGAAGTACATCACCGATGCAGAAGCCGCTGGAGCGAAAATTTTGGTTGATGGAAGAAATGTATCCGTCGAAGGAATGGATGGTGGTTACTACGTTGGGCCTACGGTGATCGACCATGTGACCAGAGATATGGACATTGCAAAAGAAGAAGTATTTGGTCCGGTAATCTCCATTATCAGGGCAAAGGATTTGGATGAAGCAATTGAAATTGAAAACAGTTCGAACTATGGAAATGCTGCGGCCGTTTTCACGGAAAATGGTGGATTTGCCAAGGAAGTCATGGAGCGAGCAAGCGCAGGCATGATCGGGGTGAACATAGGTGTACCCGTACCCAGAGAGCCATTTTCATTCGGAGGTTGGAACGAGTCCAAATTTGGAACCTGTGACATTACTGGAAAAAGCTCCATTGAATTCTGGACGAAGCTGAAGAAAACTACAACGAAGTGGAATCCGGAAGCGAGGACAAACTGGATGAGCTAGCCGATCCTGGAGGGATCGGGAGTGACGAGTTGACTAGTGATTTAGTTAATTGGTCACTTCATAGATTATCCTTTCCGCTAGGAAACAAGGGGTAATCAATATCGAATTCCACTAATTAACCAGTTAACTAATCAACTAGTCACTAAACATGAACGAAATAATTCAAAACAACCTAGACCACACGCTCTTCTCCTGGAGCAAGCAAGCAGGCTTGAATCCCATGAACATTGAACGAGCAGAAGGCGTCTATCTCTACGATCGAGACGGCAAGCGGTACATCGACTTTTCTTCTCAGCTGATGAGTGTAAACATTGGCCATGGAAATCCAAAAGTGAAAGAGGCGGTAGCCAAACAAATGGATGAAGTGAGCTACGTCTTCCCTGGAGCGGCCACAAAAGTGCGTGGGGAGTTGGGAAAAAAATTAGCTCAGATTGCTCCACCCAATCTAAACAAAACCTTTTTCACCTTAGGAGGAGCAGAGGCCATTGAAAACGCTATTAAATTAGCTCGTGCCTACACAGGCCGCCACAAGATTGTCACGCTTTATCGTTCGTACCACGGAGCTACATATGGCGCCATCTCAGCGGGTGGTGATCCCCGAAAACTTGCCGTGGATTCCCAGCAAATGCCCAATATCGTGCGAGCGGAGAATCCCTATGCCTATCGCTGTTCGTTCAACAGCAGTTCACCAGAAGAATGCGCCCAGCTAAGTGCAGACCACATGGAGCGCATCATCAAGTACGAAGGGCCACAGAATGTAGCGGCCATCTTGCTGGAAGGAGAATCTGGTTCTTCGGGTTGCATGAAATACCCTTCTGGCTATTGGAAACGAATCAAAGAAATGGCCGACGAACACGGCATCCTTATCATTGCAGATGAGGTGATGAGTGGCTTTGGCCGTACGGGCAAATGGTTTGGCGTAAACCACCACGATGTGGAACCAGATATGGTGTGTATGGCCAAGGGGCTGACATCCAGCTACCTTCCTTTGGGTGGAGTGATGGTGTCAGACAAAATCGCTAATCATTTCAATGACATTCCACTTCCTATTGGGTTGACGTACTCAGGACATGCGGTTTCTTGCGCCGCAGCTTTGGCCGTGCTGAAGGTCTATGAAGAAGAAAATCTTTTGGAGAACGCCACAGAAATGGGCAAGTACATGGAAGCTCAGGTCGCCAAAATGATGGACAAGCATCCATCCATTGGGGATTTTAGAAATACCGGATTGCTTGGCTGTATCGAGTTAGTGAAAAACCGAGAAACAAAAGAACCCATGGCGCCTTGGAATGCCACACCAGACCAAATGGTAGTGATGAACCAAGTGGCTGCCAAGATCAAAGAGTTGGGCATGTTTACCTTCGTGCGCTGGAATTACATCTTCACTGTCCCACCACTAATTGTCACAAAAGAACAAATTGATGAAGGCTTGGACATTATTTCTCAGGCGATTGAGGTGGCAGATAAGGAGTGTGTATAATGATTGAACTATGCTAGAGTATGTATACAATGGCAAATTTGAGGTCAAGCTTGAAATTTCACAGGATGCATTTGTGAACAAATTTCTAAAGGTCACTGAACTCCGTGATGAATTAATTAATGACGTGTTCCCTAATAAAAAGCATATTTGGATGGGAAAGATAGCTTTCAATAGTTTTGAAGTAATCGACAATAACAGCTCTTTTAATTGGATTTGGTTCCGCCATAATTATAAATTTATAGGAACAATTAATGAGGAAAATGGAAAAGCAAGAATAGTTGGAAGTTTAAAAGGCCATTTATTTGAGCTTATTTTTTATGTTTTTTATACTTCCTTTTGTTTTATAGCTGCTATTTATTTTGCTATTCTTCATTTAAGTATTGGAGCGACCCAAGGAATTCTTGGATTCATGACGATTCTTGGATTAGCCATGTGTTGTCAGTTGATTGGTGCATTAAATGGGAGTAAGCGTCTTTTCATTGAGAAGATGGAAGCAATGAATCATTCGGACGAATTGTCGAATAACTAAATGAAAGAAGAAATCATTGAACTAACCGAGGACGTAAGTGCCTCACCTTTATACAGCGAGGACTTTGCGCCGGTTCCAGCTCCCAAACGAAACTGGAGTGTCGGAAACATTGCGGCTATTTGGGTCGGCATGGCCGTGTGCATTCCTACCTACATGCTCTCCTCCAGCCTCATCAATCAAGGGATGAATTGGTGGCAAGCCTTGGTGACTATCATCCTTGGCAATGTAATCGTCCTTGTTCCCATGATCTTGAATGCCCACGTAGGCACGAAATACGGCATTCCGCTTCCTGTTTTTCTTCGCTTAAATTTTGGCATAAGTGGTTCCATTCTCGCTTCGCTTCTTAGAGGTCTAGTGGCTTGTGGGTGGTTCGGTATCCAAACATGGATTGGTGGAGCCGCCATCTATCAACTGATGTTGGTTTTTATTCCCGGTTTGGCGAATAGCCCATACCTCGGCGATTTTATGGGAATCAACTTGGCCCAGTTCGGAAGCTTCCTCTTGTTTTGGAGTTTAAATATTTACATTATTTATCGAGGGATTGATTCCATCAAAGTGCTGGAGACATGGGCAGCTCCTTTCCTTTTGATTATTGGTGCGTGCATGCTCGGTTGGGCGTGGTGGGAGGTAGGTTCGATGGGCGAAATACTCGATGCATCTTACACGCTTTCACAAAATACAACGGTTGACTTTTGGAAAATCTTCTGGCCCAACCTCACAGCGATGGTGGGTTTCTGGGCAACACTTTCGTTGAACATTCCTGACTTCACTCGTTATGCCAAATCACAGCGCGATCAAATGTTGGGTCAGGCGTTGGGGCTTCCCACGACCATGGCTTTCTATAGTTTCATAGGCATTGCTGTGACAAGTGCTACTGTATTGATTTTTGGTGAACCGATTTGGGATCCGGTGATGTTGCTCGGCAAGTTTGATTCGGCTTTTGTGGTGATCCTCTCCATGCTTGGGCTGACGATAGCCACACTCTCCACCAACATCGCTGCTAATGTGGTCGCCCCAGCCAATGGGATTGCCAACATTGCCCCAAAGAAGATCAGCTTCAAAATGGGCGGATATATCACGGGAGTGATTGGTGTTTTGATTTTTCCATGGAAGTTGATGGCCGACCCTAGTGGCTATATTTTCACTTGGTTGATTGCGTATTCTGCTTTACTTGGTGCAATTGCCGGAGTGATGATCAGCGATTATTACATCATCAGAAAAACCAATTTGGATTTAGCTGCACTCTTCAAACCAGACGGCCCATACAAAGGCTGGAATGTCCCGGCCTGGATTGCTTTTGTCGCGAGTATTCTGCCAGTGGTACCAGGGTTCTTGGTTACTGTCGGTTTGGTAGCTCCCGAGACTGTCGGTTCGTTCTTTGTGGATCTATACTCGTATGCATGGTTCGTCACGTTTGGGCTTTCGTTTTTCATTTATTTATTGATTAAGAAGGCAGGTAGAGAATCGTAAGCTGATCAAAAGTGTCCCTCAGATACCGCAGAATTACGCTGATCCATCCTGCGTTAATCAGCCAGATCAACGGCAAAATATTTCTTTTTTTACAAAGATTCACAGGTTTCGTATCTTTGAATACCGTCTTTAATAGGTTTTGAGTTATCGGATTGAAGATAAAGAGAAGATTATGACAACAATTACAATAAAAAATGATAGTAACCTGAATTTTCAAAAGAAGGAATTTGAGGATTTGAATGATTTTTTGGACACTCTTCGGAAAGACGTATTGGATTTTAATGATCCTGACTTTAAAGACACGGTTGTTACTCAGGAATTGATTGATGAAGCGGAAGCGGCCCGAAGGAGAATAGAAACGACTCCAAATGCTTTCACAGAGATTTGATGAAAATCTTTCAAGAAAAGAAAATCATAGACCACTGTAGGAAGCGTCAAATATTTGACCAATATCAAAGATCTTGTCGGTACATAAATTTGGGTCTCTACGAATCTGTAGAATTGAAACTGCTAAAACCTAAAAAGAAGGGAATTTACCAATTTCGAATAATAGGAAAATTCAGAGGTCTGGCTTTGAAGAAGGATGGTGCTCTTTTTGTTTTCAAAATCTCAGATCATCAATGACGACCAAATACATCGTCCTCCTCCTCTACCTCGCCATCCTCTTCTTGATAGGCTACTTCGCGTCCAAGCGAATCAAAGGCATCAGGGACTACTATGTGGGAGGGAAGAAACTCGGGTACTGGGTGGTGGCATTTTCTGCTCGCGCCACAGGGGAATCGGGTTGGCTCTTGCTCGGACTTACTGGCATGGGAGCCATGGTGGGTGTTCAAGCCTTTTGGGTAGTAGTTGGTGAAGTTGCTGGTGTAGCCTTCGGGTGGCTGTTTATGGCCAAAAAATTTAAACGACTTTCTGACAAATACGATTCCATCACCATCCCGGATTATCTCGAAAGCCATTTCAAGTCCACTGGACATTTGCTTCGGATGGTGGCCGCAGCTACACTTGCCATTTTTGTCACCATTTATGTTAGCTCCCAGATTGATGCGACAGGCGCTGCGTTTGAGTCTTTCCTTGGTTGGAATTACTACGCTGGGGCATTGGTGGGCTTTGGAATTGTTGTCATTTACATTTTTTCCGGAGGGTTTATCGCCGTTGCTTGGTCGGACCTTTTTCAGGGGTTGATTATGTTGGTTGGTTTGGCAATGTTGCCGATTGCTGCCTATCTAACGATTGAGAATAAAGATGAAATCGTCACTGGGCTTCAATCCATTGATCCAGGACTTTTGACTATTTGGGGAAAGGGAGGTCTCACGGCCATCAACATCGCAACCATTGGCGGTTTCATTTTTATTGGCCTTGGCTTCTTGGGATCGCCTCAGGTTTTCGTTCGTTTTATGTCGATCAAGAATGAAGCGGAAATTAATAAAGGCCGATGGGTGGCGATTGTGTTTACCCTTATCACCGACAGTGCGGCCGTTCTGATTGGCATTTTGGGGCGATATATTTTCACCAGTGCAGGACAAGATCCTGAAGCTATTCTCGGAAATGGGGCGGTGGATGTACTTCCGCTTTTGGTGGACAATGTTTTCCCAACAGTCATCATCGGTATTTATATTGCCGCTGTACTTTCTGCAATTATGTCTACAGTGGATTCCCTTTTAGTGACAGCTTCCAGCGCGGTGACTCGTGATTTTTATCAAAAAATATTCAGACCGGATTTGGCCGATGAGCACCTAACCAAAATCTCGCGTTGGGTGACGTTGGTAATTGCGTTATTTGCTTTGGCGATAGCCATGACCGTTTCAGTTACCACACCCGAACGATCGATATTCTGGTTTATCATTTTCGGTTGGTCGGGAATAGCCGCCACCTTTTGTCCAGTGATTATTTTGTCTCTTTTCTGGAAAGGCTACACAGAAAGGGGAGCCATTGCGACCATGATCACGGGATTTATTAGCATTCCATTTTTTAAGTTTGGCATGACCAGCCTCTCAAATATTGGAATCTTATTTGAGAAGCTCGATGTAATGTTTCCTTCGTTTGTTCTGGCGATGATTGCCGGGTATATTTTTAGTAAATTGGGTAACCAATGAGTGCTAAAAAACCAAAGCGAAAACGCTCGAAAGAGCAGCAATCGAAGGTGACCGAGTCACGAAATAAGATGAAGGAACAGGTCGTGAAGAGCAAGAAGAATTACAAGCGCAAACCCAAGTATCCTGAGGAGGGAGAGGATTAGATTGAAGCATGCCCTTCCAAATTATCAACACCCCAGCCATCCAACTCAGCTTGTGACCAAAGACCTGGAAAGAAAATCCTGCGCTGATATTTTGGGTGCATATACTTCTTCCAATCACTACCACCTGTGGCTTCTGCTTTCTTTTCACCACTTTCTAAGTATTTAGCCGCAGCATTCAAGTGGTGCATGACCCACTTCACATTTACGGTATGATCGTAATGGCGCATGGCATTTTGAAGTGTCACATCCTGCTGATCCGCTTCGGGGAGTGATTGAAATTTCGTCCACAGGTTCGTGGTGTTGTAATATTTCATAAAGGTAATGAAGTCGTCCATGTATCGCTCCTCAAAAAGGGTAATCAACGTGGATTTCTCACCTGTCTTATGGTCTTTTCCTGCTGCTTGCCAATACAGATGATCGTAGGCATGAGAGAAAGGAGTGTTCCTGTCAATGGTATCTCGAAATCTCGCATCGATCAAGTTGATGAGTTCCGTGGATGCAAATTCTATCATTCGATACTGGGCACTTTGAAATCCGCTGGCAGGCGTGAGCGTATCTCTGAATTTCATGTATTGCTCCACCGCCATACCTTCACCCATTATGTCAAACGAAGACGAAAGCATATCGAAATATCTACTCACCCGATCGAGTTTGGTTGAAAAAAATTCAGTTGATAAATCTTCCTTGGTTGCCACCTGATCAATTTCCCATAGGATCATCTTGAATAGCAATTCATTAATTTGATGGTACATGATAAATACCATTTCATCGGGTTGAGTGGTTCGCTGGGTTTGGAGGTTGAGCAGCGCATCCGTTTGGATATAATCCCAATAAGTAATGGGCTTGGCATGAAGCAAACCACGCAGATGTACATTCACATCCTGGCCAATGGTCGCATACTTTTCTTTGAGTTGTTCGAATATTTCGTTTTGATTATCGCTCATGATTTTGGTTGGCTATTTCGTCTGTAGCTATGTCACAAAGTTGCACAAAGCAAGCCCAAAGTACCACTATGGAACTATGATCTTTATCAATCTAAGATGAAACTTGATCCTTGTAATTAGAATGAATCAAATCGTCGATTGTGCCTTCCTTGAAAAGTTTTTCAACATCAAATTGAGCCATTAATTTTTTAATAAAAGCATCTTGCTCCTTCCCTTTTTTGTACGCCTCAGCGTAGGCGATGTGACTAAAAGAAACCTGAGAGTAGAGCGGTAAATATTTGTCAGGATAAAGCTCAGAAATTCGCCTTTCAAATCTCTTCTGTAGCAAGAATTGTGGATCACTGACAAAATCGCGCATTACGTAATAATTGTCTAAAGACAGTTCTTGAACCGCATCTCCGTTTGGCTTACGAGAAATCTGGTAAGCTTCAAATACTTTTCCCCAGTCCTCATTGTATTCTTCCATTAGTTCCCACATCACCGAACAATCTTCGAATCCTGCATTCATGCCCTGCCCATAAAAGGGTACCGTAGCATGTGCTGCGTCTCCCATTAATGCCGTTTTTCCATGCACCCAAGGGTAGCAGCGAATGATTGCCAGTGAAGACAAAGGATGGTTTCCCCAGCGATCACCCACCTCCGGCACGAGTGAATAAAAATCCGGAAATGTAGTTTGAAAAAACCTGTTGATTTGATCTTTTGATTTAAGATTATCAAAGGAATTTTCATTGTCCCGATGCGGCATGAAAAGGGTACACGTGAATGACCCATCTTCATTAGGTAGTGCTATTAACATAAACCTACCTCTTGGCCAGATATGCAGTGTTTCTTTTTCCAATTTATATGAGCCATCTTCATTGGCTGGTAGCAGAATTTCGCGATAACCGTCTTGGATGTACCGCTGCTCGTACTGAAATTCAGGAAGTGGCTGCATCGCCTTATATCGAATAGCGGAGAAAGCACCGTCGGTCGCAAAGACCACATCAGCTTGTACTTCCGAGGTGGCTTCAGTTTCAAAATTCTTTAAATGGACAAGTCCATTTTCCAAATCAGCTCCTGTACATTCTTCATTGAAAAAAAGCTCCACATCTCCTGACGCCTCGGCAATATCCATCATCTTGGCGTTGATGCCACCGCGGGATACTGAGTAGATGGCCTGACCTTCTTGTCCATAGGGTTGGAAGGTAAGATTGCCTTCCATGTCGTGCATAGTTCGGCCATGCATCGGGATGGCGTTCTTTCTAATTTCATCCGCAATTCCGACCGTCTCAAATGCTTTCCAACCTCGCGTTGAAAGGGCTAGGTTAATTGACTTCCCTGCAGCAATATCTGCCGTTCGGATATCAGGACGCTTCTCAAATACCTTGACTTTGTAACCAGCCTTCGCTAGAAACACCGCCCATAATGAGCCTACTAATCCTGCACCAACGATGGTCGCCTGTTTCATAAATACACTTCGAAATTTGAAAGCAAACTTCAGCAATTCTGTGAAAGAAAGGTCTAGGTGCTCTGGTTTTTTACTGGACTAACTTTTTATGGAGAGTGGTAGAATCGGTCAATTATACAAGGGCAATACTTATCATTTTCAATACCAAGAATATCACGATGAATGATTTGATCAATAATGCGTAAAATTGCAGCTCACACTGAGAATAACCTAAACCCAGTCATCATGAGAATAGTTATCCTTCTGACCCTCTTCGTTCTTATTGCTTGTCAGCCTACCGCTGAAAAAGAGCCAGTAGATCAACAGCCTATCGCCGATGTTTTTGAAGCGTATTATCAAGAGCGACTGGTGCTGTTTCCATTCGAGGCGACCATGGCTGGAGACAATCGATACAATGATAGTTTTCCGAATTTCCTGACCCAATCCTATAAGGAGGAAGTGTCTGCTCTATTCACTAAATATCAGGACTTGCTTGCTACCTACGAAAAATCCTCACTTACTGCCGAAGAGCAAACTAGCTACGATGTACTGCTTTGGGAATGCGAGATTGGGCTGAAAGAATTGAGTTTCCCCACGGAGCTACTGCCGGTCGATCAGTTCTGGTCGATGCATCTGGGAATGGGACAATTTGCAGGTGGGAGTAGCATGCAGCCTTTCAAGACAGCTGAAGACTATGACAATTGGTTGAGCAGGGTCACAGGATTTATCGCATGGTGTGACACGGCGATGGTCAATATGAAAAATGGAATGGAGCAAGGCTATGTGTTGCCACAATCCTTGAGCAAAAAGGTGATTCCTCAGTTTGAGAATTTTGCCATTGAACCTGTTGAGGAGAATTTGTTTTATACGCCAGTTAAGAATTTTCCTGAGGAGGTTTCTCCCGATGATCGCTCTAGATTAGAAAAGTCGTATCGGAAAATGGTATCGGAGCAGATCGTGCCAACATTCCAGAGATTCACCACCTTCATGCAAGAGAAGTATCTGCCTGCCGGGCGCACCAGTTCTGGCATTGGCGCTTTGCCGAATGGGGAAGCATTCTATGCGCACCGCATCAAGTACTACACCACGACAGAAATGACCGCCAATGAAATCTTTGAATTAGGAAAGAGTGAGGTTGCTAGAATCTCTAGTGAGATGGAGCAAGTCAAACAACAGGTGGGATTTGAAGGTGATCTCAAAGCCTTCTTCGATCACGTACGATCAAAAAAGGAATTGATGCCGTTTTCTGATCCACAAGAAGTGATCGACAATTTTAATGCGATTCATGAAAAAATGAAACCGAATCTGACCCAATTGTTTGACCTCACACCTAAGACTGAATTTGTTGTGAAACGAACAGAAGCTTTTCGAGAAGCATCGGCTAGTGCCCAGTACAATCCGGGAACCATTGATGGATCTCGTCCAGGCGTATTTTACGTGCCGATTCCGGATGTGACCAAGTACAATGTCTTGTCCGACGAAGATTTATTTTTGCATGAAGCCATCCCCGGGCATCATTATCAAATCTCCTTACAACAAGAAAATGTGAACTTGCCGTCTTTCAGAAAGCCACTTTGGTATAGTGCATATGGTGAAGGATGGGCGCTTTATACAGAATCGCTAGGAGCAGAGCTTGGCTTGTATGATGATCCTTATCAGTACTTTGGAATGTTGAGTGCAGAAATGCACCGTGCCATTCGATTGGTTGTGGATGCAGGTATGCACTCTAAAGGTTGGACACGAGAAGAAGCGATTCAATATTCTCTTGAAAATGAAGCTGAGTCAGAGGCTGGTATTATTTCGGAAATAGAACGCTACATGGCAGGGCCGGGACAAGCATTATCCTACAAAATTGGTCAATTGAAGATCAGAGAACTTCGAGCCAGAGCTGAAGAATCCATGGGTGATCAATTCGACATCAAAGTCTTCCACAAGAAAGTACTTGAGTCTGGCTGTATTCCGCTGAGACTTTTGGAGGCGAAGATTGATGCTTGGATTGCCGAAGCAAAAGGGTAACTATTATGTTTGTTGGTCTCCATTGGAGAGACTATTGCCGCCCAAAGGTTGGAGCCTTTCAGAATTTAGTACACTATTTTTGTGCTTATTTCGGACACTTCAATATTGAATTTTCAACCTATTTTTGCGCTAGCAAAACCAATGAACCATGAAGCAATATCTCAATCTGATGCAGCACATTCTAGACAATGGAGTTGAGAAGGAAGACAGAACGGGTACGGGAACCAAGAGTGTTTTTGGACATCAGATGCGGTTCGATCTGGGCGAGGGTTTTCCAGTAATCACCACCAAAAAGCTACACCTAAAATCTATAATCCATGAACTTCTTTGGTTTTTGAAGGGAGATCAAAACATTGCATACCTAAAAGAAAACGGCGTAAGAATTTGGGACGAATGGGCCGACGAAGAAGGAAACCTCGGGCCTGTCTATGGAGTGCAGTGGAGAAGTTGGCCCACTCCCGGTGGAGAAAAAATTGATCAGATCACCAAAGTGATTGAAGACATCAAGAACAATCCTGATTCCCGGAGACACATAGTAAGCGCCTGGAATGTCTCAGACATTCCAAACATGGCTTTGCCTCCTTGTCATACGTTGTTTCAATTTTATGTGGCCAATGGAAAACTCTCCTGCCAACTGTACCAGCGAAGTGCAGATGTGTTTCTTGGTGTACCGTTCAATATTGCCTCCTATGCATTACTCACTATGATGGTCGCTCAGGTATGCAACCTTTTGCCTGGGGATTTCATCTCCACCTTTGGAGACACACATCTCTATTCCAATCACATGGAGCAAACCGCATTGCAACTCACCCGCGAACCAAGGGTGCTTCCTACGCTCAAAATCAATCCAGAGATTGACAATATTTTTGATTTTAAGTTCGAGGATTTCGAATTGCTCAACTATGACCCACACCCACATATCAAAGGGGTGGTTGCGGTTTGATCCTTGAAATGACATGGCAGAACGAAGCAGTATTTTCGATATGATCGGGCCGGTAATGATCGGCCCATCGAGCTCTCATACGGGTGGAGTCGTACGAATTGGCCGTGTGGCAAATAAAATTTTACAAGGAACACCAGATGAGGCAACCATAACCTTCTATAATTCGTTTGCACGAACTTATGAAGGACACGGGAGCAACCGAGCGATCTTGGCAGGACTAATGAATTTCAAACCAGATGATGAGCGTATTAAGGACGCGCTCTCAATTGCAAAGGAGGCGGGCATGAAATATACCTTCAAATCTGTTGGTAGTGCCTCCACTTTTCATCCCAATACGGTAAGAGTAGAATTGAAAAGAGGGGATGAGCTAACGGAGGTGCTTGGGGAAAGCAGAGGAGGAGGCGTGATTCGAATCAAAGAGGTGGATGGCTTTGATGCCAACTTCACCGCAAATTCGCACACCCTGATCTTTGAAGCGGACGATGTGCCAGGTAGTGTTTCATTTATCTCAGACGTATTATCTCGGGATGACTGTAACATTGCGACCATGACAGTGTCTAGAGAGGAGAAGGCTGGTAAAGCATGCTTGATTTTGGAAATGGACTCAGGCCCCAAGGACTTGACTGTTCAGTATTTGAGTAACCTTAATTGGGTTCGCAAAGTCATAAGCATGCCGAATATGGATTGATCAAAATCAAAAACTAATAATAAAGGGAAATGAGACTAAAACTACTAACACTACTTACGGCTATAAGTATGGCCGTTTTTTCGCAAGAGCCACGCATAATGACATTACAGGAATGTGTGGATTTGGCTGTAAAAAACAACCTGAACGTACAAAGGAGTAAACTAAGTAAAGATATTTCGGAAATCAACCTGATCCAATCCAGATTGTCACGTCTGCCTTCCGTCAATGCTGGCGGAAACCACGTTGTGAATTGGGGAAGAGGTATTGATAATAATACGAACCAATTCGTCAATACCCGATTCGCTAATATGGGGCTGAATGCGTCAAGCAATGTGACGATTTATCGTGGTTCACAGACCAATAATACGATCAAGCAGAATCAGTTTGATTTGCAAGCCTCGCAGTTGGATGTGGAAAAAGCTATAAATGATATACAGGTGAACGTAATCACTTTTTATCTCAACGTTATTTTCAATAAGGAGCTACTTCAGAATGCCCGTTTTCAGTTGGAGTCCAGCCAGGAACAACTGGATAGAACCAGAATATTGGTGGAAGCAGGTTCTTTGCCAAGATCAAATGAATTGGAGATTGTCTCTCAGGTATCCAGCGATGAAGTTAACGTTATCAATGCGGAGAATAGCTTGAATTTTGCCTTGCTCACCCTTAAGCAGGAGATGCTCCTTCCTACCTCTGATCTGATAGATGTCATCATGCCCGACGTGGAGATTGAGCAACTTGAGTTAGGAGGTACTCCTGATAAGCTTTTTGTAAATGCAGAATCTACTCAGCCCGAAATACAAAGCGCAGACATCCGTGTGCGGTCAGCTGAATATGGATTCAAAGTTGCCCAAGGTGGCCTACTTCCTACTTTGAGTGCTTCGCTGGGTGTGAGCACGAATTATTCTGACTTTATCAAAGAGCGTTTTGTTTCGGATGGCACCTTCACAATAGTGGAAGACCAGATGGGCAACCCAGTGACCAGCCCAACATTTTTTCAGACTGCATCAGGAGAAGGCGTAGATCAACTTCAGATTGCGCCTGGTGGAGATTTCGAACCATTTGGGGTCAAAGAGCAGTTCAAAGAAAATTTTGGACAGTTTGCCGCTATCAACTTATCTATTCCCATATTTAATGGATATGCAGCACGCTCATCCGTCCAACGATCCAAGATCGGTATCTATCAAGCCAGAATAAATGCCACAGAACAAAGAAATTTTTTAAGGCAGACGATAGAAACTGCTCACAATGACGCACAGGCTGCAGCTAAAACGTATGGGGCTGCTTCCAGGCAGGTAGAGGCGCTTGAAGAAACATTCCGATCAATTGAAAATCAGTATAATTTAGGGGCGTCAAATTTCACGGATTATCAGGTGGCAACTAATAATCTATTTCAAGCAAAATCTGATCTGACGCGTGCTAAATTTGACTTTATTTTCAAGAAGAAATTATTAGACTTTTATCAGGGTAAACCAATTTTCTAAGCGAACATCATGGCCAAAAAGAAAAAATCCAACCGATTACTTTATATAATTCTCGGTGTAGTAGTAGTTGTAATCATCCTAGCCGTAGTAAAAGGCTCTTCCGGAGGAGATGGAACAACCAAAGTTGAAATTGCAAAAGCGGAGAGGACCACTATCGTGGAAAAGGTAAGTGGTTCTGGAACTGTGCAGCCAGTTGTGGAGGTGAAGATTAGCCCTGAGGTACCAGGCGAGATCATCGAACTGAATATAGAAGAGGGTGACTCTGTGAATATGGGAGACTTTCTTTTGAAAATTCGTCCGAAGAACTTCATTTCTGCTAAAGAAAGGGCAGAAGCCAATTACAATCAGCAGCGGGCTAATCTTAAAAGTGCTGAATCAAATTTCTCAAGGTCAAAAGCAAGTTTTTTGAGAGCTGAGCAGGACTGGAAACGCCAGCAGGAATTGTACGAAAAGAAAGTGATCTCTGTCTCTGACTTTGAAATTGCCCAGGCAAACTTCGAGATAGCCAATCAGGATCAGAAGGCGGCCGAACAGGCGGTCGATGCTGCGAGGTATATTTTGGTCAGTGCCAAAGCATCTGTTGGCGAGGCAATAGAAAATCTAAGACTGACTAACATCACCTCACCGATGAATGGAATCGTTTCCAAGCTGGACGTGGAGAAAGGAGAGACGGTCGTAGGTACTTCTCAAATGCAGGGAACTGAAATGCTTCGAATAGCCGATCTATCCAAAATGGAGGTGCGAGTAGATATTAATGAGAATGATATTATCAGAATAAATGTGGGTGATAATGTGGAAATTGATGTGGACTCTTATTCACATCTAGACAAAACCTTCATGGGCGAAGTGACACAAATCGCCAATTCTGCAAACACTAAGATTTCGGCGGATGCGGTGACTGAATTTGAGGTGAGGATTCTTGTTCTCAACTCCTCATATCAGGATTTGGTGAAGGAAGGAAACAAATATCCTTTTCGGCCAGGCATGACCGCTAGTGTCGATATCATTACCGAATCCAAAGAAGATATTCTCACCGTGGCATTGGCGGCTGTAACTACCCGTGTTCCGGAATCTGATGAAGAGGACGAAGAAGAGAAGAAGAAAAAGGACGAAGAAGTTGAAGAAGTGGTATTTGTTTTGAAAGATGGGATAGCTGTACAGACAAAGGTCAAAACGGGAATAAGCGATTTTGAGAATATAGAAATACTAGAAGGACTAGACGAAGATACGGAGATAATATCTGGCCCATTCATCGAAGTATCCAAGCGATTGGAGGATGGAGATAAAGTGGAAGAGGATAAAGATGAAAAAAAGAAGAAGGACAAGAGAGCAGACTGACCCTTTTGCTTTCAAAACAAAATTTTAGAGCCGACTCAGGTAGTCGGCTTTTTTTGCCTTCCGGCGATAGTAAGTTATATTTGCTTATATGATAGTAATACTATTATATTTGCGATGTATAATTACTTAAATGAAACAGTTGCTATCTCATGTAAGCATTCATGTAAATGAAAAAGTGTACTTGAAGAATCCTGAGTCAAGTGAATTGGGCTTTAGAATTTTGGAAGGAAGCATTGATTTAATTCATGACATGGGTTTCGAGAGGTTTACGTTTCGAAAATTAGCGAAGGAGATAAATTCTACTGAGGCAACTATTTACAGATACTTTGAGAGCAAGCATAAACTGCTACTCTATCTCATCTCATGGTATTGGGGCTGGTTGGAATACAGATTAGTTTTTGGGTTGGCCAACATCGTGTCCCCTGAAGAAAAATTGGAACGAGCAATTGTTATTTTGACTGATCAGGTCGTGGAAGATGGAAGCTTCTCACATATAAATGAGGTGAAGTTGAACAAGATAATGATCAGAGAATCGTACAAAGGATATCTCACCAAGGAAGTAGATTCAGAGAACCAAGAAGGAATATTTGCAATATATAAGCAACTGGTTAAGCGGGTTAGTGATATCATTTTGGAGATTAAACCAGATTATGAGTATTCTCACATGCTCGTGTCAACGATGATGGAAGGCGCCCATTTACAGCGATACTTTGCAGAGCATCTGCCGCGCCTTACGGATGTCATTGTAGGTGAAGATTCTACGGTTACCTTCTACAAAGAACTAGTTTTTAAAGCGATAAAAAATTAGATATGATAGTCAAAGACCATCTTATTTTGTTCGCTCGGAAAGCCATTCGCATTTGCGTCGTTTTACTAATGCTTTTGTCTATAACCAATGGCTTCATTTTTCAATGCATAGAGTCAACAGGATTTGATTTCATTGAGTACACCGACTTTGCTGAAGGTGAAACCGAAAGAGAATCTGAAAAGGAATCGGAAAAGGAGGGCATTGATGACGAATTTTGGAAAACGGCCAATTCGGAGAAGTATGCATCTCTCAATCAGTTGATAAATGCGGGTTTCCATTGTTATTATCGAAGCAATGCGTATCTTGATATTTCTACGCCCCCTCCCGAATTGAGTTGATCTCCGGCAACTAAGCTGCATCTGAAGCTCATTTCTTAGCTTCATTTTTCAAAATTATTTTTTAGCTACAGCGTAGGCACTAACGATGAGAGCCATATAGCATCCAATTTTTACGATTATAAACGTTACTTATGAATTTAAACGAAAACGAGGTATTGAAAAACCTGAAATTTGATTTGCCATCCAGTTTGGTGGTGTTATTAGTGGCTTTGCCGCTCTGCCTTGGAATTGCGTTGGCATCTGGTGCTCCACTATTTTCAGGCATCATTGCCGGCATAGTTGGTGGCGTGGTGGTTGGGTTTGCTAGTGGTTCGCATACCGGGGTAAGTGGTCCGGCAGCTGGTCTCGCCGTTGTTGTTTTGAATTCAATTGTTGACTTGGGGAGCTTTGAATTGTTTTTGGTCGCGGTGGTCATAGCTGGAGTTCTCCAAATCATTATGGGGATTCTTAAAGGAGGAATAATTGCCTATTATTTTCCATCGTCCATTATCATGGGCATGTTATCGGGCATAGGAATAATCATTTTCCTTAAGCAGCTACCGCATGCATTTGGTGATGATCGTGATGTCGAGGGTGATCTGGAATTTTTTCAGCCAGATGGCGAAAATACGTTCTCCGAAATATGGAATATGGTGGAGTACATTAGCCCGGGCGCCATAATTATTACAATTGTTTCCTTGGCTATTTTAATACTTTGGGAATCTAGATTTATCAGGAAAAATCAATTTTTACAATTTGTTCCAGGCCCATTGCTCGCTGTGGTATCGGGTGTATTGCTCAATGTATTTTTTGAAAATTCAGGATTTGCACTAAGGTCTGATCAAATGGTGAACATTCCGATCTCGGATGGAATCAGTGGGTTTGTAAGCAATCTTTCACATCCGGACTTTTCAGGACTATATAATCCTCAAATCTATGTTACTGCGATCATTATCGCTGTGGTAGCAAGTTTGGAAACACTACTATGTGTCGAAGCATCCGACAAACTCGACAGACATAATCGGAGTACGCCGGTGAATAGAGAGTTGATTGCGCAGGGTACCGGCAATATTCTTTCGGGTCTGGTAGGAGGGATACCGGTGACACAAGTGATAGTTCGTAGCTCGGCCAATATTCAGTCAGGTGCCCGAACGAAAGTGTCAGCAATTATGCATGGTCTGCTTATCTTAATCAGTGTGATCCTTATTCCCCAACTATTGAATAAGATCCCTCTGGCAACTTTGGCTGCTATACTGTTCACTGTGGGCTACAAGCTAGCAAGGCCGTCAATATTCAAGACGATGTTTGCCCAAGGCAAGGAGCAGTTTGTGCCGTTTATTGTCACCGTGATAGGTATCATATTTACAGATTTGCTGATTGGGCTTGGGTTGGGGCTGATCGTGGCGGTGGTATTCATCTTATACAATCAATATAAGCTCTCTTATAAAATGAGTAGAAATGTTGTCGGTGGTGAGGAGATTATTCGGATAGAGTTGGCGCAGGAGCTTACGTTCTTCAACAAGGCTCGTATGTTGAAAACCTTGGATTCTATTCCTGATCATTCCAACGTTGTAATAGATGCTTCGAATACGGTCTTTATCCATTATGATGTAATGGAGCTTCTTGACACCTTCACTGGGGATGCAAAGGAGCGAGGAATTGACCTGGAAACAATCGCACTGTTCGGGAGAAAAAGAGAAAAAACAACCCCTTAGCTTTAAATAAGGAAGGATGAAATAATGAATCGGTGCATACCATTAAAATTTATTACTTAAGAAACGACAAAATGAGAACACATACAAAAGAAACACAAGCACAATTAACACCAGAACTTGCGCTGGATATACTGAAAGAAGGGAACGATAGATTCGTTAAAAATTTAAAGGCGAATCGAAATTTTTTGGAGCAGGTCAATGAAACCAGTGAGGGACAATTTCCATTCGCCGTACTCTTGAGTTGCATAGATTCAAGAGTGCCAGCAGAGCTAATCTTTGATCAAGGGTTGGGAGATATATTCAGTATTCGAATAGCAGGGAATTTCATCAACGAAGATATTCTTGGCAGTATGGAATTCGCCTGTAAAGTGGCGGGATCCAAACTCATAGTTGTTTTAGGACATAGCAGTTGCGGGGCGATCAAAGGTGCATGCGATTCTGTGGAGTTAGGGAATCTTACCAAGCTATTGGACAAGATTCAACCAGCTGTGAATTCGGTCGATGAATCAGGTGATCGGTCTTCTGGAAATTCAGAGTTTGTACAAAAAGTTGCAGATAGAAATGTAGAAATTGCAATGAAGCAGCTGACTGAGCAGAGCCCTGTACTCAAGGAAATGATAGATGTGGGTGAAATTGGTCTCGTAGGAGGCATGTACTCTGTGGAGACCGGTCAGGTCACTTTTTTCTAGAACCAAAATTTGGAAATATGATTAATTACAATTCTAAAAAGTGGGGCATATTTTTTATCAGCCTATTCAAAACATATAAGCACAGTTACAATATGAGACAGTTGGTTCGACTAATTCTTGGATCTACACTTTATGCAGTTGTAGCCACCACTTTGCACATTCATTATTTAAAGGATGTCTATCACATTGATACCGTGTTTTTTTCCTTGATTGGTGTGATTCTCTCTTTGTTTTTGGTGTTTAGACTTAACACTGGTTATGAGAGGTGGTGGCAGGGAAGGCAAGCCTGGGGCAAGCTGGTTAATGATGCCCGATCGCTCGCATTGCAATTGAATACGATCATCCCCAAAGACGACATGTCGCGAAGGAAATACTTCAGTCGACATATTTCGAATTTTTGTACCTCGCTGGTGTGGCATCTTCGCACGGATACGGACTCTGCCAAGTATATTTTAGAAGATGGAGAATTAAGGGATCAAATTTCTTCAGCTAATCATCAGCCCAACAGGGTGACGTCTTTATTGTATGATGAAATGGAGGTTATGTACAAGTCAAAGAAAATAACTGATTTTGACAAGCAACAAACCAAATCAATACTACAAGGATTCATAGATGTGCTGGGTATTTGTGAGCGAATTAAGAAAACACCGATTCCCTTTTCCCACAGTGCGTTTATTAAGCTGTTTATTATGATTTATATTTTTATCCTCCCATTCGGTTTGGCCAATGTTTTCGAATATCTCACGATCCCGGCTGTGATGGTGATGGCCTTTGCAATGATTGGAATAGAGGTGATCTCGGAGGAAATCGAAGATCCCTTTGGATTGGATGCAAATGACCTTCCGACAGGAAAACTTGCGGATACGATCAGAGACAATGTGTACGAAATATTAGAAGTGGATGTTCCTGAAGGGTTTGAGGATCATAATTATGTAATGAAGGAGGCAGATATTACGCATTGATTTTTCTTTAAAAATCATTCTATGAGAATCGTAAAGTTATTTTATCTGACGGCTGCTTTTATAGTTAGTTTCTCATGGACACTTTTGGCCCAGACTGCTAGTGCAGGTAATTGGCTGATGTACTTAGGTTCAAATCAGTTGAGTGATAAATTGAGCATTCACTCCGATCGGATTTGGCTACAACTCAGCGAACGAATAAATTGGACGAGTAAAATTTGAACCTAGTGACTGGAGACGATCCTCTTCGGAGCTATTGAGAAATCGCTAAGAGAAAAATATAGTGACAAATCTCCGGTAATCCATGGAATGCCCATTGTGAATATGGATATTGAGCATTGGAATAAACTTAAAAGGGTAGTGAAAGAACCAATATGAAATCAGACAATAACTATACTCGGATATTGATAATTTGAACACCTATGCAAATATTTGATGTAATCGCTCTGCTCATATTTTGTTCAGGATTTTTTATTTTCCTGAATGAATTCATTTTGAAGCTACCTTCCTCTGTTGGGCTGATGCTACTTGCCGTGCTCCTGTCTGGAGTTGTAATGGCCGTGGGCTATTTCTTTCCAGAGTATCACATTGCCCAGTTTGTAAAACAGTTCGATTACACGGAGGTGATGTATCGTTTTGTCCTGAGCGTAATGTTATTCGCCGGAGCACTCAATGTGGACTTTAAAAAATTTGGAAAGCAGCTCATTCCCATTCTGATGCTTTCTTTCGTAGGTGTGCTAATTTCTACTGTCGTAATAGGAGGCGTTACGTATTATATGCTCGATTGGTTAAATATTGAATTATCACTCATAGGCTGCTTCATCTTTGGAGCGCTCATTTCATCTACAGATCCAATTGCGGTTACAAAAACAATTCAGCGATTCAGTCTTTCTCAGGAATTAGAAAGGAAAATATCAGGTGAATCCATGCTCAATAGCGGTATTGCAATTGTTTTAGCATTCACTCTTGTGAATATCGATGAAGAGCAGTCCACGATTGCCCAAGTCAGTTTTGGGAAAATTTCATTGATTTTTTTGCGCGATTTACTTGGAGGTACTTTAGTTGGAATTGTATTCGGATGGGTGGGGTATAAGCTGTTGGAATTCATAGACAATGATGTCGTGGAGGCAGAGGTATTGGTGACTCTGGCACTAGTGATGGGAGGCTCGTATTTGGGAGATTTGCTTTCTGTTTCTTCTATGTTAGTCGCTACGATCACGGGGCTGATTGTTGGTAACTTTGGGAGAGATAAGAGTACGGGGGAGAGTGCGGTTGGTGAGTATGTTTATCGCTTCTGGAAACTGTTGGAAGAAACTTTGGCAGCCTTGATCTTTGTTTTGATTGGATTTGAAATGCTCGTCATACCCTTTCGATTGGACTATTTTGCAGCAGGATTTCTGGCCATGGTGATTGTAATTTTCGCTAGGTGGCTAAGTGTTTTTATTCCAATCAAATTGATGTCTGCTTGGCATGTCTTTGATGAAGGAACCATATCTGTGCTGTCTTGGGGAGCCATCAGAGGGGGGCTACCCGTAGCGTTTATACTCTCGCTATCCAATTTTGAAGGGAAAGAGCTACTGATCACGTTGACCTATGTGGTGGTGGTGTGCTCGATATTATACCAAGGACTCACCGTGGGATCTGTAATGAAATTCTACAAGAATAATTGAGCTTGCCGTACTTCGACCTAATTAGGGTCTGCTGAGAAACTAAAACCAAGGCGAAATCTATAACTCCATATTACCAAGGGTAGATTTTTAGTGTATTGCTAATTTTAGGTGCACACAAAAATGGCAATTGTATTAAAAACCCGTGCACATTAGTGGTATGGATCGGCCTCATGAAAATGGCGTTAAGAAAATCCGCTACAATGCCGACAAAAATACACC
>Ga0316209_1001207_pt1 | contig 29654 bp, 24 predicted proteins | sample 6monopyrite_MG_FD_204945 | JGI IMG/M metagenome (GOLD analysis project Ga0316209, IMG submission 204945) | Microbial mat bacterial communities from mineral coupon in-situ incubated in ocean water Damariscotta River, Maine, United States -... | ecosystem: Environmental > Aquatic > Marine >...
AAGGCATTGCCTGTGCAATTGCTGATGGCATGGGAAGCTGCGCTAATGCACAAGAAGCCAGTGAACATTGTGTTAAAAGTTTTCTCAACGACTATTTCAGTACGCCTGAAACATGGACAGTTAAAACATCTGGCGCAAAAGTATTAACAGCGATAAATAACTGGTTGTTGAGCAACGGCAATAAAGATCATGCAAACGGAATGGTTACTACGTTCAGCGCCATTGTTTTTAAATCTACCACCGCACATATTTTTCATATCGGTGATTCGCGCATATATCGTTTTCGTCAAAACGACAACGGATCAGGTGATCTTGAACTGATAACCACCGACCATCGCGTATGGATTTCGAATGAGAAAAATTATTTAAGTCGTGCTATGGGTATAGATAATCATCTTGATATCGATTACAAAACCATTGTGATCGAAGTCGGCGATATGTTTTTAATGACGACTGATGGTATTCATGATTATTTAAACGACCAACAATTAAAAGAACTTTTAAATACTGAAAGTGACATTGCCGTAAAAGCTGACAAAATTGTAATGCAGGCACTCGACCATAAAAGCCACGACAATGTAACTTGCCAGTTAGTTAAAATAGATAGCCTACCATCACAAGATGCCAATGAAGTCTATAACGAACTAACTCGCCTACCCTTTCCGCCACATCTTGGCCCGGGCATGACTATGGATGGTTATGAAATTCTCGAAGAGGTTCACGCCAGCACGTCTTCTCAATTGTACAAAGTTCGCGATAAAGAGAGTGGTGAACTTTATATGATGAAAACGCCCTCGATTAATTATTCAGATGACCCGGCTTATATCGAACGTTTTTATATGGAAGAGTGGGCAGGAAAACGTATACAGAGTGACGCGGTACTAAAAATTATCGAACAGACAAGACAACGTAATTTTTTATACTTCATCATGGAATACATCGATGGCATCACATTAAAACAATGGGCTGAAGAAAATCCTTCTCCAAATTTTGAACATGTTATTGATATAACCAACAAAATCATTAAAGGCCTGCGCGTATTTCATCGCCTGGAAATGTTACACCGTGACCTGAAACCCGAAAACATAATGATCACGACTCATGGTGTGGTAAAAATTATAGATTTTGGCTCAGTCAAAATTGCTGGAATACAGGAAATAAGCACGCCAGTCGAACGTATTGAATTATTAGGCACGAAAAATTACACCGCACCAGAGTATCTTTTAGGCATGGAAGGCAGTAATCGTTCGGATATCTATTCTTTAGGTGTACTGGTTTATAATTTACTAACAGGGCAATTACCCTACGGCGACAAAATGTCACGTGACTTAAATTGGCGCACTTTAAATAAAATCAAATACGAATCGTCAATCAAACATAATCCGATGATACCGTTATGGATGGATGGCGCAATTCACAAAGCCGTCAAAAAAGACCATCGCTCACGCTACGATACTTTCTCGGAATTCATGTATGATCTTACCCACCCTAAAGAATCATTTATGGGCCAGTCTGCTCCACTGCTCGAACAAAACCCGATGGCATTCTGGAAAATAATATGTGGTGTATTATTACTGGGCCACTTTATCTGGCTGTATTTTTTTCTGTCATAAACACATGAGAAGTTCTCAATTACAATTTAGCTGCATCATCCTTGCAGGTGGTGAAGGCAATCGCGTTGCTGGTCTAGACAAAGGCCTCATTAACTACCATGGTACAACATTAATTAATCATGTCATTGATGTAGTCAAACCGCAAGTTGATGAAATTATTATCAGCGCGAATAGAAATATAGAAACATATGAAGCTTATGGTTATAAGGTTGTTTCAGATACTGCGAATGACTATCAGGGCCCGCTGGCGGGTATCGCTGCCGCGTTGCCTTTTTGCCAGAACGACTGGGTATTAATTGCACCCTGCGATATGCCATTGTTGCCTTCGGATATTATTGAAAAACTATCTCAACATATAACCGGCAAAACACTTTGTATTGCTGAAGTTGGTAATAGATTTCAACTGGTATTTTTAGTAAACAAAAGCGTGCTGCCTTCCATACTTCAATCAGTACAGGATGGGCAACTTAGGTTAATGCAATGGGTAGAGTCACAAAATCCAGTGACCCACGCATTTTCTGAAAGTGATAATTTTAAAAACTTTAACGATACAAACGATTTATAGTTGTGGTGCTACTAGTGAGTCATCTGTTGCAACATAACTACCGGAAACTGCGTTTTCTACATTCGTTAAATTATAGACACTGTAGATACCTTCAGCGGTCGGCCCAACCAGACTCAATGAGACAAATTCTATAATGACGCCATTAATAATATAATTTCTAAGAAATACATCACATTTTCAAATATATATAAATCACTTGCACCAATACGGCTATCAAATCAAACTACGCCTATGGAACTAACTTTAGAACAACGTAAACAAGAAACGAACCGCATCACGCTCTGGGGCGTTGCGGTAAACCTGCTATTAGCAGTGATAAAAATCGCCGGTGGAATTATTGGTCAGTCACAGGCTTTGCTGGCGGATGGCATTCATTCTTTATCTGATCTTGTCAGTGACGCTATGGTACTCATTGCCGTTAAACACGCTGGCGAAGACGCCGATGAAGACCACCCTTATGGGCATGCACGTTATGAAACACTGGCAACTGTGGCACTTGGTATTCTGTTGATGGGTGTTGCCGCCGGCATCGCTTATGATGCCATCCTTCGTCTTGAAGACCCGGACAATATCGCCATACCCGCTCTGTTCACTTTAATCATTGCTGGCATTTCCATTTTCAGCAATGAGGCGCTGTACCATGCGACCCGCGCGGTCGCCACACGGATCCGCTCTCCCCTGCTGGAAGCGAATGCATGGCACCATCGCAGTGATGCAGTATCGTCCATCGTGGTTTTGATCGGTATTGGTGCCACCTATATCGGTTACCCATTACTCGATTCAATCGCGGCCATCATTGTTGCTCTGATGATTGCCAAAATCGGGCTGGACCTGAGCCGACAGAGCGTGCAGGAACTGGTTGATACTGCACTTGAACCAGAGATGGTCGAAAAGATTAAAACAGCGATACTCGATATTAAAGATGTTCGCGAACTGCATCTGCTACGTAGCCGCCGTATGGGACACAATGCATTGGTCGATGTACATATACAGGTTTCACCCAAACTCAGCGTTTCAGAGGGGCACCATATTTCTGAGGCTGTCGAAAAAGCACTGATTGAACAATTTGATGAAATCAATGATGTCACGGTTCATATTGATCCGGAAGATGATGAGTCCGCTGCCAGTTGCAAAGACCTTCCACTGCGAAAGGAACTATTGCTTACGCTAAACAACGAATGGTCAAAACATGATGTACTAAAATATATCGATGATGTCACACTGCATTATCTTGATGGCCATATTAGTGTCGAAGCTAGCCTGCCTATACGTTATTTATCATCGATTGATGAGGCAGAAACACTGAAGCTGGCATTCGATCAGGCGAATCAGCAAATCAGTTGTGTCGGTGAAAGTTTATTGCAATTTCACTAATTCGCACCATCTTAGTGCGGGCATATAGGGTATGCTCTGTTTTGGTGCGGCTTCAGCCAAATTAACGCCAAAAAGCCTATAATATAGGGTTTCCATTATTGGCACGTTTCATGCAAAATCTACTCCTGTAAAAAAGGACCTTTGATGAGCCCTGTCACATTAAATAGACAGGATTGATTAAAGGTTCTTTATCCGGGCCGGACAACACCCCAGAATCTGGATAAACATAAGAAAACAAACGCCGTGCAGACACTTTCAGACTGCATCAGAATACTTTGCGCGGATTATTTTATTTACAAATTGATTAGAGGCTCTTTAAAATGGCTGCAAGTGATGTTCTAAATATGATTAAGGAAAAAGACGTTAAATTCGTTGATTTCCGTTTTACTGATACACAAGGTAAGGAGCAACATGTTTCTGTACCTTCTCACACCGTTGACGAAGGCGAACTGGAAGACGGTAAAATGTTTGACGGTTCTTCAATCGCTGGCTGGAAAGGCATTAACGCATCTGACATGATCCTGATGCCAGATTGTGATTCACAGGTTATCGATCCATTCTGTGAAGAAGTTACCTTGAATATCACTTGCGATATCATCGAACCTTCTGACATGAAAGGTTACAACCGTGACCCACGTTCAATCGCTAAACGTGCTGAAGCATACTTAACTTCAACTGGTATCGGTGATACTGCTTACTTTGGTCCTGAAAATGAATTCTTCGTATTTGATAGCATTCGCTGGACAGATACCATGGGCGAAGTTGGTTACTCGATTGGTTCTGAAGAAGCTGCATGGTCAACTCATGAAAAATATGATGGCGGCAACATGGGCCATCGTCCTGGTGTTAAAGGCGGTTACTTCCCGGTACCACCTGTTGACTCACTGCAAGACTTACGTTCATCTATGTGTTTAGTTATGGATGAGATGGGCGCGGAAACAGAAGTACATCACCACGAAGTGGGTACTGCTGGTCAGTGTGAAATCGGTGCGAAATTCAACACCATGGTTCGTAAAGCTGACGAAGTTCAAATCTACAAATATGTAGTTCATAACGTTGCACATGCTTATGGCAAAACAGCAACCTTTATGCCTAAGCCAATCGTTGGTGATAACGGTAACGGCATGCACGTTCACCAGTCTATCTTCAAAGACGGCGAGAACATGTTTACTGGTGACCTGTACGGCGGTTTATCTCAGACAGCGCTGTATTACATCGGCGGCATCATCAAACACGCTAAGGCACTTAATGCTTTCGCTAACGCTTCAACAAACAGCTACAAACGTTTAGTACCTGGTTACGAAGCACCTGTAATGCTCGCATACTCTGCACGTAACCGTTCTGCTGCGATCCGTATTCCTTTCATCAACAACCCGAAAGGCCGTCGTATCGAAGTACGTTTTGGTGACAACACTGCTAACCCTTACCTGTGTTTCGCATCTATGCTGATGGCTGGCCTTGACGGCATCAAGAACAAGATCGATCCAGGTGAAGCTGCATCTAAAGACCTGTATGACCTGCCTCCAGAAGAAGAAGCACTTATTCCACAAGTTGCTGTTTCTTTCGACGAAGCATTAGCAGCACTGGATGCTGACCGCGCATTCTTAACTGAAGGCGGTGTATTTGATGATGACATGATCGACGCTTTCATCGAACTGAAGAGCGAAGAAGTTCAACGCTTACGCATGTCTACTCACCCATGTGAGTTTGATATGTACTACAGCGTGTAATCAAAACACTATTCATTTAGTTTTTGTTTTAAGAAGCCCCGCACATTTGTGTGGGGCTTTTTTATGTTCGGCGTGGAAACCAAAAGTCAAAAGCTTGAACCGCAGATTAGGGCAGGACGCCCGTAAGTAGAACAATGCATAACACCATGGATGGTGTGTAGTAGAGTAATGCAGGAGCTATTACCGAGGAGCAATTGTCGAAGACGCGAAGGCGCAGAGGAAAATATTTATATAACGTCATTGCGAGCGAAGCGTGGCAATCTCTTTAAGCGGCCGAGTCGTCTACAGGAGATTGCCACGCTTCGCTCGCAATGACGAATAAACTAATTTTTTCTCTGCGCCTCTGCGTCTCTGCGGTTCAAGCTTTTAGATCTTATAATATCCCAACTAGCGGGCGTTATAGATGTTTGCCATTAACAACATCTCAAGCTATGCTTGTAAGCATGAAAAATATAATTATAAGCAGTATTTTATCCCTGCTGCTGTTCTCAAGTTTCTCATTGCATGCCGGGCTATATAAAGGCCTTGATGCTGAAGGTAATGTCGCCTATTCAGACGAACCTTTTGATAATGCTGAAAAATTGACGCTACCACCGATCTCTGTCGTTGACGCCCCCAGGATTAAACCGGAACCGATTGCTGAAAAAGAAGAGGTAGACGAAAACGAAACCAAATACACTCGTTTTAGTATTATCTCACCCAAGAATAACGCAACCATCTGGAATGAATCACAACTGGTGGTATCCACAAAAATTACGCCAGAGTTGAATACTGCTTTGGGTCATACCACATGGTTAATTATGGATGGTAAAGCACTGGTCAAAAAGAGTCAGAGCACATCACTATTAATTGGGCGTGCCGACCGCGGCGAGCACACCATTCAGGCGCAGATTCGAGATAAAAAAGGCAAAATTCTCAAACGCACGAAATCGATTACGCTCCATATAAAAAATACCGTCATATCCAAGCCCTCGCCTGGCTAGATCCACAAGCCACTCTCAATATCACTGGTCACGCACCATAATGGTGCGGTAAACTGAGCCCAGCCCCTATCCTCGACTGCTAGCCACTTACAGATAAAGCTAACTCATTGAAATAGTGTGGCTTAAATTATTACTGCATTAGTTTCAAAACTGGTTCGGTTATTGCATTAAAGCTTTTTATGGTTCATTCAGATAACAACTCGCTTCAAACAATAGTCGACAACCTGCATTCAGCGGTTATCGTCATCGGTGAAGATTTGCAAATTGTTTTCATGAACCCGGCGGCTGAAATGCTCTTTCATATCAGTAATGCCCGCGCAAATAACAAAAATATTCGTGAATTAATTATTAATGAGCATGAATTTTTTGATCGACTAGAGCGATCAATCGTGTCATCACATCCTTATACCGTTTATGAAGACCAGTTAGTATTACATCACCATCAAAAGGTGGATGTCGATTATTCGGTTTCACCTATTCAATATCAGGCAAAAGGCGCTTATTTATTACTGGAATTTATCCGTTTAAAGTCACAACTGAAGTTGTCACATGAAGACAGCATCCTCAGTCAACATGAAGCGAGCAAAAGCCTGTTACGCGGATTAGCCCACGAAATAAAAAATCCATTAGGCGGCATTCGTGGTGCCGCACAATTACTCGAACGAGAAATAATTAACTCTGCAGATAATGATACCTCGCATTTAACACAAATTATTATCAATGAAGCTGATCGCTTAAAAAATTTACTGGACAGAATGGTCGGCCCGAAAGACATCCCGACCAAAAGCGATGTCAACATACATAAAATATTAGAGCACGTTCGCCAGCTTGTACTGGCAGAAAATGACCAACTGAATTTAACGGCAGACTATGACCCTAGCTTGCCAGATCTTTATGCTGATGAAGCAATGATGGTTCAGGTTATATTAAATATTACACGTAATGCAGTGACCGCATTAGATCTTAAAAACACAGATCAGGCTGAAAACAAAAAAATCAATTTCAAAACGCGTGCCCAACGAAACTGCAAGATTGGTTCGCACACATACCCGCTGGTTGCAAAAATAGATATCGGTGATAACGGCATTGGTGTATCAAAAGAGATACAGGAAAAAATATTCATGCCCATGATTACCGGACACGCAGAAGGCACCGGATTAGGCTTGTCTATTGCGCAAACTTTAGCACAGCAACATAACGGTTTAATAGAGTTTACCAGCAAACCAGGTGAAACCATTTTTACGCTTTTATTACCACTTAACAAACACTAAACACATGATGCATTTAATAAACAATTCGCTTTTTGGAGAACACTGATGACGGCTCAAAGTCATATATGGATCATCGACGATGACGACTCAATCCGTTGGGTTTTACAAAAAGCATTAGAAGGTGCTGGCTTTACAGTGACCAGTTTTGAAAATGCGAATAATATTATCGAAACGCTGAAGCAACAGGAGCCAGACGCTATTATCACAGATGTACGCATGCCAGGCATGGATGGTCTGGAACTGTTATCTAAATTATCAATTGATTATCCTGAACTACCGGTCATCGTCATGACTGCTCACACGGATTTAGACAGTGCTGTTTCAGCTTATCAAGGCGGTGCGTTTGAGTACCTTCCAAAACCATTTGATATTGATGATGCCGTGGCAGTAACACAACGCGCATGCATTAAACGAAAGAAGAATGAAAAACAACACATCACAGATAAAGGTGAGCCAGAGATAATCGGTGCGGCACCCGCGATGCAGGAAGTTTTTCGAACCATAGGACGTCTGTCAAAATCCGTTATTAGTGTTTTAATAACAGGCGAATCCGGAACCGGTAAAGAATTAGTTGCACTTTCACTTCACAAACACAGCCCGCGTGCAGACAATACTTTTATTGCGCTAAATACAGCGGCTATTCCGAAAGAATTATTAGAGTCAGAATTATTCGGCCACGAAAAAGGCGCGTTTACCGGCGCGCAAGCACTACGAAAAGGGCGCTTTGAACAAGCTGATGGTGGTACATTATTTTTAGATGAAATTGGTGATATGCCCGCAGAGCTACAAACAAGACTGTTGCGCGTACTTTCTGATGGCGTTTTTTATAGAGTGGGCGGACACACACCCATTAAAGTTAATGTGCGTGTTATAGCTGCCACACACCAGAACCTTGACCAACACGTTAAGCAGGGCTTATTTCGTGAAGACCTGTTTCACCGTTTAAACGTTATACGCATTCAACTTCCCGCACTACGTGAACGTAGAGAAGATATACCCGCATTACTTAATATGTTCTTACAACGAGCTGTAAAAGAACTGGCCAGTAACGAAAATGATATAGAACCTAAAACAATTGATGATGACACGATGACTTATCTCACTTCATTAAACTGGCCCGGCAATGTTCGGCAATTACAAAATACCTGTCATTGGTTGGCTGTAATGACTTCGGGACAAACTGTACATATATCTGATTTGCCTGCTGAACTGCTCACTGATACACAAACTGATGATATCGAATCAGGCAATGACTGGAAGCAGTTACTCTCGGTAAAAGTTCAACAACAATTAATATCTGGTGACACCGAAATAGCATCACCGCTAATTTTTGAAATCGAGAAAATTTTAATAACAGCAGCGTTAAAGAAAACTAATGGTAGAAAAAACGATGCTGCAAAGCTATTAGGATGGGGCAGAAACACCTTAACGAGAAAAATTAAAGAGCTGGAATTATAAACACGCTTTAGTGGATAACTACTTTTAACCCGGCACTTTTTCTTCGATACAGTTCATGTAAGCCTGCTCAACTGTTTCGCCGTTAAATTGCTGCTTAAATACTTCAGGCGCGCCAGAAAAATAAATTTTACTGTTATGTAGAACAGCCATAGTGTCTGCCAACTCTTCTACATCAGCTAACACATGTGAACTAAAAAACACCGTTGTACTCTTCTGCTTTAATTGCATTAGCTGCTTTTTAAATAATATCCGCGCACGGGGATCAAGACCACTCATAGGCTCATCTAAAATCAACAAAGACTTGCCACTTAATAAACACGACGCTAATCCTAATTTTTGCGTCATACCTTTAGACAATTTATTTACGGATTCGCGCATAATATCTTTATCCAGATCAAGCCCTTCAAGTATTTTATCAATTTTACTTTTCTCACAGTCAGTACCGTGAAGCTTCAACATATATTGAATAAAATCCTGGCCTCTTAGATGCGCTGGTGGAGAAAAACGATCGGGCAAATAGGCAATATTTGCACGCGAACTGACTACCCTGTGTGAACAACCCTGAATTGTTATGGTGCCAGATTTTATTCCCACCAAATCCAGTATGGCTTTTATTAATGTAGACTTGCCACTACCATTCATACCTACCAGTCCAAAGAACTCACCTTGCTCTACCTCAAGATCAATTTCATCAAGCACTGTTTTATTGGCATATTGTTTAACAACTTTTTTACAATTTATTATCATTTTCTTACTACTATAAAATAAAATTTATTATGTCATCTCTGGCTCCTTGTGACATACCGCCCATCCCTGGCTCCTTGCGTCATACCGCCCATCCCTGGACATCGCCGCACCGCCATCCCTGGCTCCTTGCGTCATACCGCCCATCCCTGGGCATAAAAAAAGAGCCATGCAGGCTCTTAATTAAATAAAACTTACAAGTAACTGTCGTTTAGAAATTTCTAAATACAGCTGCGCAGTTAGCACTAGGTGTTAATACGCCGTATGAGTTTGGTGCGCCAGCAGCCTGACAAGCTGTTGCTTGAGCAGCCGTCCACCCTGAACCCGCACCACCTAATTGCATCGCACCTGATCCGGCATTACCATCATCAACTTTTCGGTCAAGCTCTGCTAGAACTTCGACGGGTATGCCCCTGCCACTCATTAACTCATGTGCCGACACCCCAGCACCAGCTAAAGCAACCTGTGTTTGATTTTGCGCGCCATAGCCTATATTCAAACCCGAACCAAATCCATTATCCGGACAGCTTGATAGTACACAATCATACGCATTTGCAGCAACACCCAAACCATCAAAGTTACCGGTAATATATCCAGCAGCTTGTAATTGTACCCACGCTTGTGATCGCTCGACAGGAGATGGAGCACCCGCTGCATCGCCAACAAGTCCATTGCCATCCCCATTAACCATCGCAACAACTGGTGCAGGTAAATTTGTCGTCGCCAGAGGATAATCACCAGGATAGGCACGGTAGCGATCCTGAAAACTGAACCAGGCTGCTGTTATTCCATCCACCGTATTATTCAATGCACGAACTCTAGCCGTGTTGATCAGTTCCTGCCCTTTTAATACGCCACCGAGTAATAAGCCAATTATCACTAAAACAATGGCAATCTCAATAAGAGTAAAACCACCTTGTTTATGCTTAGTTTGTCTAGCTGGGGGAGGAGTACTCATTAATACTTTTTTCATAAAGTTAATCTCAGTTCAAATTGCATAATATTTATTATTCTTGTTATCTAGTTTGCAATTACTATACCAACCTTTTATAGCCCATAAAATGGGGCTTTGCAGTAAAAAAACAGGCTTTTTATATATATATTTGTCTATTTTTCAACACTTTGACGTTTTTTTAACGACTTTTCTTCTAAAACTGCAATTTTTTGCACGAGAAAATTTAATTCATAAGGATCTGTAATTTCCTTGCTCTCAATTAATGCTCCCACCAGGATTTTAGCAGCTTCCACCTGTCCCATGTCCTCCAGTACAATAATCTTCATATCCTTAGCCCAGTAGGGCACATCTAGACCTGCCGTCTCATCAGCCAGAGCATTAGCGTACTTCAATGCCAGATCAAAATCTTTGAGTTCGTGTTTTGCCGTAATCACCACATGTGCCAGCCAACGCCAGTATTTTTGCGGGTTTTCATTGAATTTATAGAAAACGTAATCTGTCATTATGCGTTGTTTATCCGGGTCTTTAATACTGCCATATACGCGTGCCGCGACTAGCATAGGGTAATGCCCACGATCATCTAACTCCAGACTGGTATCGAGCCACTGAGTTAATCGAGGGTAATTTAATTGATGAAAAGAGATGCTCGCGCCAGGCTGATTATCGAATGCCTGTAACCAGAGATTTAAAAATTTGGAGGCGGCAATCGGCTCACCTAATGAACTCAGTACATAAGTACGGGTTGAGAGCGGTGCGGGCAAATCATCAGCTTTAGCGACGATAGGCTCCTGAAAACTATGCCACATTAATTGTAAGAACAATGCCGACAATAACAATATTTTTACTGATCGCGGCACATCAGAAACAGGTCTATCTTTATGCAGGAAGTGGTTGTAGTGCACGCTGATGTCTCTAGAAATTTTTTCTATAAAAATCAAATAGAGCAATAAAGGACAAAAACAGGAGATATATCAGTGTTTGTCCCATCAGAGGCAATAACATTGACCACTCGGCTGTGTTATAGGCCAACCATTCTGTCTGTGTAAATCGGTGGAGATCGGGTAACAGCCAGGTTAACAACTCAATAAAGCTGTCCATAAATTGCTGAGCCACCGAAGTATGAGCAATGATTGGATACTTGGCCATTAAAAAAATCGAAGTGACAATACGAGAGGCCCCGTAAATGATAAACACACCCGTTAAAGCAGATGGAACCTGATTAAACGTAAACAACATAACGAGACTTAATGCTACGACAAGAATCAGTTCCAGGAATAACGAAATCGTCCAGATTAAAACTTGTTCTGAGTCTGCGTACAATAATAACAACACGGAAAATATCACCGACACAAGAAGTGCAATGTACATATAACCCAATAACTTCCCGAGATAATAATTTCCCCTTCTAATGGGCATAGCCAGAATCATCTCAAGCGTTTTGTCATTTAATTCACGCACCGTACTGGATACAACAAATAAAGTGAGCATGACAACTGCACTCATACGTAAAAATGCAGCTAGTATCGCCACCTGTGTCACTCGATGCTCGGTAATTGCTAAATCACCAATAAACTCAACCAACGCAAAACTGATTCCAATCACTAATATAGTGAGCAATAACAGTCTATTTCTTAATGATTCGATAATAGTAAATCGAGATATGGTTAGAACTTGAGAAAACATTTATAGGGTCAACCTGACTTCAATGGTATTTGTACTGATTATAGACATTAAAAATTTAGATACTGTTATTCAAACTTGGTTAAATATAAAAAAATACTTTTAAATCAGTAAACTACCCGCGAAAACGGTCAATTTACTCTCGATGTTCTACAATCATATTAATTGCAATAAATACAATACGATAATTCCACGATACATGTCTACAACCAACCAACTACTACTCAATAATGAGCACCGATTACTAGGACTTATGCTCTTTAGTTTGCTGGCAGCGGTACATCTGGGCAATAGCGATACCATTACACAAAGTTTTTTAATTATACACTTTGGATTCTTCCTTCTCTGGCAACCCGTAGTAAAAAAAGAGTCGAGCTTTAATACCAAACAACTCATCATTTTATCCGTTATAATTTTTACTTTTATCTACTGGTTTAATCCCTGGCTAAATGTCTTCTGGTCATTATTGCTGCTTACCTTATTAACCGGTCGAATCTTTGCAAGGGGACTGTCGCGCGCCGCTTATGGATTTGCGGTTATCATATTATTTCTTGAATTAATATTAAACACCACGCCAGCCCTGTTTCAGCTAGCCGCACTTACATCATCAATACAATCGACATTCACCACTGTTCTGCTACTCCTGCCCTTATTGTTACTGTTTATACCGGTAACGGACACCACATCAAAACAAGTCGATTTTATTCGTGGTTTTCTGATTGTATTGCTCGTTATATTTTTAAGCATGAGCAGTGTGTTAATTAGCCTGACCGCACAGCAGGCTTATCTACAATCACTCGCTATCAGCGTCATAATTCTTAGTATATTTTTACTGATCACCGCCTTTTTGTGGGTACCACGCGGCGGATTTTCAGGACTGGCCCAGTTATGGGAGAAGTACATTCTTGACATTGGTGGTCCATTCGAACAATGGATTACCCATGTGTCATCACTTGAAACTAATGCAAGTTTAAGAGCAGAAAACTTTCTTTCCGCAAGTCTACGGTATCTTATGCACCAGCACTGGATTTGTGGTGTCAGCTGGAAAACCAATACTGATGAAGGGGTCGAAGGTGATATTTCTTCATACCAGGTAAATATAAACGATGAAAAATTAAACTTAACACTGCATGCCTATACCCCAATAGGGCCGTCGTTAATGTTACACGCCAAATTATTATTAAGTGTGCTTACGTTTTACTACCGCGCACGACTGCAGGAACAACAACTAATTAAACAGGCACACATGCAAGCCATTTACGAAACCGGCTCTAAACTAACGCACGACATGAAAAACATCCTGCAGTCCACACACACCATGACACAGATCATCAATGATAATGATTCAGAAATGCAGGAGATTATAGACGTACTAAAAAAACAAATGCCCCTGCTAACACAACGTCTGAACACAACCTTAGAAAAACTACGCGCACCTCACAATACAGATTTAGTTACAAAAAATTTAACAGGTTCTTTACTGCAATGGTGGAATCAACTTCAATCACGTTACACTGGCAGGCATATTGAATTTAATTCGGATATAGGTGGTGACCATGAAATACCGCTGGATATTTTCACCACAGTCATAGAAAACCTGTTAGATAATGCCCGTAACAAACGAAGTCGCGAACCCGACCTGAAAATATTTGTCACGCTAACAGATAATGGCGGACGACTACAATTAACAGTAACTGACACGGGAAGTGCCATTGAAAGTTTTGTAGTCAAACAATTGTTTAAAGAAGTTATCTCATCTCAGGATGGTTTTGGTATAGGCTTATACCAATCACAGGAACTGGCCAGAAACCATGGTTACCAGTTACGAGTTGAAAGTAGTGAAAGAGGGAATGTTTGCTTTAGTTTGACTAAAAGTTAAGGCAAGGCACCTGCTTGCACCATTTTTCCTTTGATTTCATATTCTGAAATCCACATAACGATATCATCAAATACAACGGCAGTATTTTCATTCGTTACTGATCGGCTAACAAATATAACTGGTGCCGCCGCATCAACATCCTGATTCTCACGTTCATCATTAAACGCACCACCAACTGGTACAGCGGGCCGGGCAAAACCTGCGACATCTGTACTACCATATTGATTTTTACCATGCGAAAATACGACAGCAGCAACATTATTCGATATCGCATTACCACCGGCATTAACGCTAGTACGAATTTGTCCAACACCTGTTCCGTTAGTCGTTACATTAAAGCCTACTGAATATAAATCGTTCACCCAATAACTGAAATTTGATCCCCAGACATCACCTCGCTGAATTCCTAGCGTTTGCCAGGGTAATCCTCCTCTCGTTGTTAGCACAGCACACGGAGGGTCTTCGCGGCCATCATTATCAGTATCAGGACACGGCAAACGCGGGTTAACTTGTGACATAGCAAAACCGTACAAGGCTGTTTTAATTTCCTCTAGCTGATCTCTAGTGTCATTTCGCCTCGAGGTATCGATCCTGGAGCCAAGCGTTCCTATAAAGCTTCCGACCAACGCACCGATAATGACTAACACCACCGCTAGCTCAATCAAGCTGAAACCTTTTTGTGAATGTTTTTTAATTAACATGAGACTGCACTTGGCGGAGAAGCGTGATTTAAACAATAACTAAATTCGTTTGCAATGTTGGTAAAATATTCTCCATCTCCATCCTCATCTGGGAACTCTCCTTCATTTCCATTTTCCATGTAGCTAGAAAAGTCAGATTTTGTATCATCATCGAGAGCTGCTATAGTTTCATTTCTAGTTTGATTACCTTGTCTAGTTCCACTAAATATAACCATAGCAGACCTTTCTATACCATCTACTTTAATGCAAGTTCCGCAGGTAGCAGGGGCGAGTATAGAATCAGGTGCATAATCTTTTGAGACGGCATAAAAAAAATGATCTTTCCAATTTTCCCATAAACGCCTATATTCGGATCCGGGTGTTTGCAGATCAACGATTGCCCCAGATGTTGGCACAGTTATATTATTACATCCGGCATTAGCAAATAACTCATCGGAACCAGAATTACCTGTTGGCCCCTTTGAGTTATTGATAACAAATGGGAAACGCCCAGCATAACCCTGCGTCTCATCAGCATGATCATCATAATTTCCATTCACACGATAATCAGCTAATGCAATCGGGGAAGGCCAGGGTAACTGATTATTTGTATTGGTTGCAGCATAACTTTCCAGACACAACGAAAGGGCCTCGGTTAAATCAATCATCTTTGGAGAAAAATCTGACCTCAACCGTATAGCAGACCATATTTCTTCGCGCGTTATCGTAACGAAACGATCATTATATGGGCTTGGATTGGTATCAGCGATTGATTGCGCGGTGGCATGAATGAACTGATCAATTGTAACTGCACCAACTGATACGTCGCTGTTATCTACCACTCCGCCGATATCTAAAGCTGCGTTATCTAAATATGCATTATAATTAACGTAATCACGCCCACAAAATGTACCGGCAGTATTATTTCTTATTTGACCGTCTAACGCTTTACCAGGCGCAATAATAATCGCTACAACTCTATCCTCAGGATCAGCTCCTTGTATAATCGTACCTGTTTGATCAACAACCTGAAACATACCATTAGAATCTTCATTTAGCATCATAGTTTTTTTCGGATCAGGGTCAGTCTCATTTTTGTAAGAACCCGAGACTGCATACAACAAACATGTACCGCTTGAGTCTTTAAGTACTGGTATACCTAAACTTTTCCATGGGAAAAAACCAATTTTTGGCTCGTCTTGCTCGCCACACAGAAACTGATCTTCACTGCCTTCAGGTACTACACCATTATCGTTATAATCAGGGCAAGGTAAAAAACCATATTCACCTGGAAAGTCAATAATTGTGTCACCATCACCATCAATATCACCGTAAACTAGCGCATAAGAAATAAGGGCTTGCTTTGCTTGCTGCAATGCTTTGCTCGTTACTTCCAGCTGCTGTTGTTTAATTTCTACTACGGATAAAGTATTCAAGTAATAGGCTAACACGCCCATAACAATGAATATTACAAACCCTAATAAAACAATGCCTTTCTGTTGATTTAGATTATTTTGTGACATACGTAATAACGAAAAATATTTAATAATTATCTTTGACGCTACCAGATACTTCTGACCAACTTTCACCCGGTTTAACGTAAACAGTACGACCATCAATTTTCACTGGCACTTTATTATTGTTATTGATTGATTTCGTATTAACCGTTACGCCGCCTACCTTTGATGAATCTAGAGTATTCGCTCCATTTACCCAGACTACAGATTTCCCACCACTACGTTTCATATAACCACTAACATTAACCTGTGTCGCTTGTTGCACTTCAGGACCTGAATAATCACCTGCACGTGCAGCATCAATTTGTGCGCGTTGCCGTTTATCAGTAAATAGTTTTTTCAAATCATTTACATCATGTTCAGCATGGGCAGATGTAATATTGATTAACACCATCAAACAAATTGTTAAAATCTTATAAACCATGCTCACTACCTCATGTCCCTGGCACCGCGGCTGACCTGGAACCTTTAAAGGTATACCAGCCCAATTTACAATATGCTTTCATATTGTTTTCAGTATCCACAACCTTTTTACTTATCTTTTCAATATTGCAGCTGTCGATAGCAAATAATCCATCTGCTTTTCTTAGATCATTCAATAGAGCAAACAAGTCGCCTTCGTGTGCCATTTTAATATTGAGTGTCATCACACTCTTAAAGACATCAATTCCCTGATACTGTGCACCTAAACTACTGGCTAAAAGCGGTTTTTGTTCTGATATGCTGTACTTAACTGAAGGCATGCCTCGCTTTTTTGCGGTGCTCTGAATGGTTTCAAACCAGCTCAGCCTGTTTTCTTCTCCAACCACGCCCTGATTCACTAACTTTAAAAAATTAGATTCGAACTCATCAATAATTTGATTATTTTCTACTGAACTATTTATTTTTATTTGCCATAAGCGCATCGCTCTTTTCGATGCTTGCTGATCTTCGAATGCATCATCTTTATACATGTGGGAGGCACTGACGAATATTATGCTAAATAAAAGTATTACTGAAAACACGCTTATAGAACGAACAAGTGTTGGCGTCATACTCTTAAACATGATGATGCGCCTTCATGATTACTTTTAACGTAAACACACCCGAAGATTCTTTTGTCTGCTGTTGATTTATATCTACGCCGGATTCAGTTGAAAATTTGCTTTCTGATCGTAAATCAACGGGCAATTTTATTGCCACTACATCTTCAATATTTGTGTTAGCTTTTAAGTGATTTATAATTCTTTCAATATGATCAATCGATTCCCGATAATCATGTTCCGGGTCATCGATACGGCCTGTCACAATCGCACTATGCTTCACCGGAAGGCTGGCAGTAAAATTGGCACGCGTAGTGCTGGCAAATTGCTGATTTATGTTAATTGCTTCCCATTCAATTTTATCGATATGTAGCCCATCTCCTTTTTCAAGACTTAATATCTCACTTAGTTTAATCAGAAAATCCAAAGGTGATGTCGCACTATTTACTTTTATTTGATCGGCAAGCTGTACCGCGGCATTCATTATGCCGGCATTTTGAAAAACATCTTCAAAATCTTTAAATTTTTTCGAATATAAATCTTTATAATTATTTTCTTCCTTTTTTAATAATGTGACAGATTTTTCATACTCGAATGCTTCGGAAACATTTGACTCTGTTAGCAAGACTCCCATAACGACGACTAATATACTTGCTGCATACAAGGCCATTGAAACCATTTTATTCTGATAACGACTAAATGTCTGGCTAGCGCCATAGTGACTAAAAGCGATACCCTGACAACTGCATAACCAGGCAAAGATGACATCAGAAAATTTTCCGCCTACGCCTTTTAAACCGAGCTGATCCTGTATATCATTAATGAGATGTATCGTCACACTCTGAAGATCAGTTTGTTTAAATGAACGCTGCAAAGATTCCAGTTGCTCCGCACTACCCAAAATATGCAAATCAACAACTTCATCTCTAGCCACTAGATTCTGCGCACGTATAAACTCTATTGTACGATTTACTTCAGGTTCGGCAAGTTCGCCTATATTGGATATATCATCAATATCCTGATTGATAATTGACTGCCTGCTTGATACTAACTTTCCATCACGAAACAGTGTTTGCCTTACATTACTGTTTACCTGTTGACTAACAAGCAAAACACAACCACTTGTGGCCTTTAATGTTTTCAATAATTTTTTACTTATAATAGGCAATGTCCAGATACCGGACAACGGAACCTCGCACTCATCAATAATACTTAGCCATGGCTGTATAAGTTGAGGGTTTGTCATTGCACCGAAAAGTACAACATCATCTTTTCTACCGCTTTTTTCTCGGCCAATGACTTCGTTGTAACAATAGTCCTGACTGGCTCGGTAATAGCGATCGATTAATCTGCTTATTACCGCTCGCCTATCTCTACTGCCCACATGGGGAATTTTTTCATTTCTAAAATCTTCTTCAATAACATCGACAAGGAACATGCCCGAGATATTCTCAGTCTGCAACAAATAATTACGAAAATTTTCTAAACCTTCTCTTGTGGGCTCAAATGAACTGCTACCAACTAGCTCTTTACCTTTCCAGTATAAGACGCTTAATCGGTACCCAGTAAAATAAAAGAGTCGTTTCATTATATTTTAACCCCAGCAACCGCATCATAAACTGGCCCAAGCACGGCCATCATTATCCACATCATGATGCCGCCTAATATTATTGTCAGAACTGGCAATATTGCTGGTTCAATTTTTTCGATGGACTCTTTTACTTCTCGATTATAAAAATAACTAACGTTTAAAAGCGCGTCATCCATCGCTCCGGTATCTTCACCTACCTTTAACATGCGAACAATCATTGAAGGGAAAACCCCGACTGCCTCAAAACTTTTACTTATAATGATACCCTCAGAAATACTATTTCTTGCCTCTTTTATCGACTCCTCCAATACCATGTTATCAACCATATCTTCAGATATTTTTAACGCATCAAGAACCGTAATGCCAGCGCTATACATCATGGCAAAATAGTTAGCAAATCGTGCCAATTTTATTTTGGTCATCATTGGGCCAAAAATCCAGAACTTCAATTTTAAGTCATCTAAAAAGTATTTAACCTGATGATTATTTTTAGCGACATATTTAAGCCCGAATACAAAAATTATTGGCGAACTAAATATTAGATACCAGTAGTTTACAAAAACATCAGAAATATTTATTAAGATTTCTGTATGCAAAGGTATTTCAGTACCAAGGTTCCTAACGAAGGGTAATAACTGAGGCATTAGATACATCATTAAAAATGCCACGACCAGTAAGACAATGACAGAAACTATTGCTGGATAAATCATTATTTTTTTAGTTTGCGATATTAATTCATCCTGCCATCGAATTGTTTCAGCTAAATCTTTTAACACCTCAGCTAACTGGCCTGTCTCTTCACCTACACGCACTAGTGTGACATATACTTTGTCAAAAATTACCGGGTGCTGACCTAATGCCAGGGATAAGGTTTTACCGCCTTCGATATCATCGATCACTGTCTGTAATACATCAGTAAAATGACTGTACTCAATGCTGTCGCGAATATCCTTCAAGCTATCGATTAATGGCACGCCCGACTTAATTAATTGTTCGATATGAAAGGTGAAATTAATCAGCTCTCTACGACTAATCGTTTTACTTCTAAATGCACTTTTAGCTGCTTTGGTATGTTCTTTGTAACTTAGTAAATCAAAACCCATGGTACCCAGGCGCTTCTCAAGCTCCATCGGGTTACTTGCGACCATGGTATCGCTGCGAATTTTACCCACCGCATCGATGGTTTTGAATCGATAATCAGGCATGTTTTTTACCTTTTATATATCGCATTACATCACTCTTTGCGTGAGGTCTATAACACGAGAAGCTTCCGTCAATGAAGTTCGCCCCTCTAAAACACAACGTACAGCATCATCTGCCAATGTTTTATACCCAGTGGTCTTTGCTGTTGCTTTTAATTCGCCAAGTGTTGCACGTTTTGCTATCTGCTCATCGAGCTCATCATTTATTCGTAAAGCTTCTATTATTGCCAGTCGTCCTTTATAGCCCGTATTATCACATTGACTGCATCCAACTGAATCGAATATTTTAAATTTTTTATTTTCAAATTCGATATCTAATAATTGGCTTTCCAGCTCTGTAGGGTCTTTTTCTGTTTTACAATGTGGGCACAATAACCTGATCAAACGCTGACTAATCACACCAATGATATTACCTGTCATGATATCGGGTAACACTCCAATATCCAGCAGGCGAGGGAAAGTGCCGATAGCAGAATTTGTATGTAAAGTGGATAACACCTGATGCCCTGTCATCGCAGCACGGAAGGCCATATCCGCCGTATCTTCGTCACGTATTTCACCAACGAGTATGATATCAGGATCTTGTCGCATCATAGATCGGATACCATTAGCGAAGTCCATTCTGGCGACTTCATTTACTGAGGTTTGTCTTATCATATCCATTGGATATTCCACTGGATCCTCTAGCGTCATAATATTTACCTGTTCCGATTTCACGTAATTTAACAGTGAATATAGGGTTGTCGTTTTACCACTACCTGTAGGACCTGTGACTAAAATTATCCCTTCAGGACGCGCCATCATTAATTTAAGGTCATTCAATGTGTCTTCATGAATGCCTAGCTCATCCATCGGCACGATGCCTTTTGCCCGATCAAGCACACGCAATACAATATTCTCACCGTGTGTAGTAGGTTGTGCAGAAACACGAAAATCCACACGATGGCCCTGAACCTGCAAACTCAACCGCCCATCTTGTGGAATACGCGTTTCCGCAATATTCATATTACACATAACTTTAAGACGCACGACGATTGCAGACCAGTAATCTTTATGTAAACTTCTAATCTGACGCAAAACCCCATCGATACGATAACGCAATCGTAAAAATCCTTCTTCAGGTTCAAAGTGAATATCGGAAGCTTCACGTTTTACCGCATCGGCCAGTATTGCATCGACCAGACGAACCAAAGGCTGACTGTACTCATCCTCTGTAGCATCAAGACTACGATAATCTATTTCACCGGTTTCAATCTCATGCAATATGCCATCAACTGATAGTTCATAACCATAAAATTGGTCAACGGCTTTTTTAATTTCACTTTCACCCGCTACCATTGGAACGAGCTCTATCTTTCTACCAACTAATGCATGTACCCTGTCGAGTATCATTAAGTCCGATGCATTTTTCATCGCGATACTTAATTGCTGCAGCTCATCGTCAAAGCTAACCGGAACAATGGTGTATCGCTCAGCGACTTCTTTCTCAATCAAATCCAACGCAGTCTTATCAGGTACCACGCTTTCTAGATCAACACTTGCGATACCCAGTACTTTACTGATTGCATCACGCATTACCGATTCGGATACAAACCCCAGGCCAACAAGCACCTCACCTAACAGGCGGCCATTTTTCTTTTGTTCGGTAAGCGCGATATCCAGCTGGTCTATCGATACCAAACCTTTGTCCAGCAGTTGCTGGCCTAGTTTCTTTTTCACATCGATGACTGAAGGGGCATTCATTAATTTACAACTCTAATAATTCATTAATTCGTTTTTGCGCTGCTTCACGTGAAAAACGGACTTGTTTGTTCTTTGCTTTCAACAGGCTATCTTTATAAAACTTAACTGCCTGTTGCTTTTTGTCTAACTGATCCAGACTAACAGCCAGATTAAAGACATAATCGGCGTTGGCACTATCTATCTGCCATGCTTTATAATAATACTGTTGCGCGGAAGACCATCTGTTTTGTTGAGCATATATATTCGCTAGAGAAAAATTCAGATGCGGTGCTTCTGAATTTTTTTGTAACATAGACAATAAATAACTTTCATCTGAATTCAAAGAACCTGCTCCACTACGCAAACTAGCTATAGCTGCTGTTGCTATCGGATCACGGGGATCTAACTCGAGCAAACTAGAATAAATACCTCTAGCTCTAACATTGTCTTTTTGTAAAACTGAGATAGCACCTAAACCCAGCAACGCGTCCCGGTTATTTCCTTCGATAGATAAAGCTTTCTCATACAATTTTTTTGCACTATCATATTGACCTTTATCATAAGACAGCCATGCGTCATCAAGCAGCTCTCCTATTGGATCAATCTTTTTTGTTTTCTGTATTGATAATTCTTTGGTAGCTTTATTTTGCCTTTTCCTGGATGCATCTGACTGTGGAATTTTTTTAACAGTGATGTTCTCATCCACCATATGATCTTTAGCAAACTTCACCTTTTTATCCAGATCCGTATCGCTCACCAAATTGCGAACAATATCTGAACTTTCAGGCATTCGATCTGTATTCGTTTTTGAATGCATTGACTGCATTGCGATCTGGTGTTTTCGTTCTAGCGAGGCAATCTCAGCCTGCATTTCTGAATAATAGAAAAAACCACCTGCCACTAATATTAAAACTGTTATTGCTATTACACTAATAATTGCAAACTTCTTATTTCTCTTTATATCGTTATTGGTTTTGTGAATCAGTAAAGACAAGCCATCATCAGATATGATAAATTTTTCAGCATTCGAATTTTGTTTTTTAGAGTCTGGTGCGTTAGACGCACTTAACACTTCTTCATCTAAAGTCAGTTCAGTTTCAAACGCATTAGCTTCTAGATGCTCATCCTCTAGCTCAATGGACGCGACCGCACTCTCCGCCTCCAGCGACAATTCTACTTCAGCTTCTGGATTACTAACTTCATCAGTAATAACAGACTCATCCTTATCGGCGCTGCCTGCCGATTCGGCATTAGATATATTTCTCTTATCATCTGCAGCTTTTTTTAAGGCATCTAGTAATAAACTCATGATCGTCTGCTCTATTGATCAGAAAGTTTTTTAGATGTTTCCTGCTGAAGATCTTCCAATAAATATTTTTTATAATCAGCCAGATCACCGTCGAGACTTGCATTCTCTATTACGACTGGTCTAATAAATATAACCAGTTCAGATTTTACAAATTCTTCTTCAGTGTAAGAAAACAACGCGCCTAATAATGGAATGCTAGAAAGGAAGGGCACGCCACGGTCTTCCTTATTAATTTGATCCTGCATGAGCCCGCCGATAACAGCTGTCTCACTATCATTAATTTTTAGCATGGTTTCGATTTCTCTCACCTGTATAACAGGAATCGAACTCACAACACCTTGCTCTGCTAATAATGGATTAGGGTCATTAACTGTTCGAATAATTCGGGAAATGGTAGGACGCACATTCAATGTAACGACTTTATCGTTATCAACATAAGGTGTTACGGCCATAACTATACCAATTGGCACTGTATTAACATCAGTGTCGATGACAACTGTTGAATTCTGATTAACTGCCCCTGAATCGACCTCTACGTTAGTTGTAAAGTACACTTCATTATCTACAACTTTTAATATCGCTGTTTGATTATTCAATGCCATCACTTTTGGACTGGACAAAACTTTAACATCGCCAAAGGTTTCAAGGGCTTTCAATGTAATATTTAATGGATTTCCGTTAATAGTCCCTGCAGTTGCCAATTGAAAAAACGGGGATGACCCTAGATTACCGCCGATAACATCTTGTACTCCACCTTTAGTAACAACACTTTGCCCACCGACTACAGCTGTTTCACTTACTATCGACCAGTCAATACCCGCTTGATAACTGTCACTTAACCTGACTTCAGCTATAGTCACTTCAATTAAAACCTGTCGTTGCACACTACCAACAACATGGTCTATAAATTTCTTTATGACTTTATGTTTCTTTGATGTTGCTACGATGGCAATAACGCCACTTTCTCGATTAACGATTACATTATTACTTGTTTTATTCTGAGCGCCTGCTTCAACTTCTTCATTTAAAATCGCAGAAATATTTTTTGTTATTGTTGTCCAAAATTCATTTGTGCTTTCATTTTCTATCTTAGAACTAGCATTATTCGCACCGCCTGATCCACCGCTTGAGCCTCCGCCACTACTACCAGACTTCTGTATGCCTGTACTCGTTGCACCAATTTCTGTAGAAACACTTACTTCACCCTCACTTGATCGTGCGATATTCAGGTAATCAATATTGTAAGTAAATAAATAAGGGTCATCTGCTTTCACCTTAATCGTATCGTCTTCCAGGAGGTAGGTAATATTTGCTTGCGACTCTATCCGATCTAATATCTTTGGCAAGGTCTGATCAATTGCATTCATTGTGATCTTACCTGAGATATTACTATCGATATCCAGATTTAAATCAGCATCCCTTGCCATCGAAAATAATAATTCACGGATTGGCACCTGGTTGACCACCACTGTATAGGTTTCTAACTTTTCACGTTTACCTGGTCTCGGCAATGCTGGAACCTGTGTAACGGGTAAAGGGATATCCGCTTTACTAGCTGCAGCCTTATCTGATTCGGTTGTAATATGTCCTTCGGAAACCGTCGGCGGATTAGTCGCACCACACGCCACGATTAACGCTGCAACTGTTGCCGAAAAGCAACCGATCAGTATTTTTTTTATTATCGTTTTTATTTTCATTATTTTATTAAACTATCCAGCCCAGGCTACAACAAAACCAGTCAGGCAAGTTCTGATTTATTCACCATCCACTTAATTAATATAAGCACTATTTTTAAATACATCTTTTTTTAAGGCGCTGGTTCGACGCAGGTATGGCTCACTTGCCTTAAGTGAGCCAGGTAGTGAATCGAGTGTCTGTATCGCCAGATCCTGAGTCGCGAAATCATTGTATAAAACGCTATACCATGCACGTCCGTTTATAACTGTTTCATAGATGTAAATCTTAGTAAAATCAAGTGTTTCTGGAGCCTCCTGTAGAAAGGCTTCGACTTTATCAGCATTACTGGTTCGCGCCATAAACAACTGAATACTATAATGATTATCATCTGCAGCATTTAACCATTGCTGCGTATCCTTTATGCGATCCAGGGTTAACGCCATAGGCTGCTGATTTACTTTATTTTTTGCAATGTTATTTACCACAACAACCTTGCTTACAACTTGCTCCTGTTTAACCTCTGTAGTGACAACGGGTTTTGCTTGAGGATTATCACTCACTACAGCCATCTGCTCTTGACTGTTTTGCTTGCCGATATATATTCCGCTAATCAACGCAGCCGCAACTAATACAACACCCGCAGCGATATAAATAAGTTTTTTATTCTCACCCACTTTTTTAAATTCACTGTCTTTGGCTGCGGAAATGATATGTGTTGGTGTTACGGTATGACTGCCTTCTGAAAATGCAGCTAATAACGATTTGTCTGCAAGGATATTTATACGTCGTGTCAAACCATCGGAATATTTTTTTACTACGCCAGCTGTTTTTTTATTAAATACATCAGGGCCTGTATAACCAACGGAACGTAATCGAAAATTTAGGTAATCCAGAGTATCATCTGGCGCAAACGGTGAAAGATTAAAGCTATGGGTAATGCGTTCTTTTAACTGTCGAATATGTGGTTGCGAAAGCTTTTCGTCCAACTCAGGCTGACCAAACAAAACCATTTGTAATAATTTGTTTTGATCAGTTTCAAGATTACTTAATAGGCGAATTTCTTCCAGTGTTTCGATTGGCATGCTTTGCGCTTCTTCTACAAACAAAACAACTTGGCGATTACTTGCATGCTTCTTCAGCAGGTGCGCTTGAATCTGTTGCATGACACCAACTTTACTCATCTCATTATTTACATCGAGATGCAACTCATGTGCAATGACATGCAAAATATTATCTGGCGACAAACTGGGGTTCGCGATATAGATGACGTCAACATCACTAGACAATCTTATCTCTAGCATGCGACATAACATTGTTTTACCACTGCCTACTTCGCCAACAACTTTAATAATGCCTTCGCCACTATTTATGGCATACATCAATGCTTCCAGCGCGGCACCACGCTGACTGCCTTCAAAAAACAGGCTAGTATCCGGTGTTATTTTAAACGGCGGACGCTCTAGACCAAAATGCTGCTGATACATTATTAATGTGATCCCAGTTTTTGCACTCGGCTATACAGTGTTGTTCTATTTATTTTCAATGCCTTCGCTGCTTTACTGACGTTGTTATCATTCATCTCCAGCGCGATACGAATACTACGACTTTCGATTTCGCCAATTAATTCATCAAGATCAAAATCATCCGTTCGCATCTTCTGCATAATCATCTCATCACTTACAGATGTTGCATTTTCGGCCAGCTCACTGGCAGACAGTTCGGTTTCTAATTCGGCTATTAGCTGTTCTTTATTAACACTCTGGCCGGGATACTTAGTACCCAGGCGTATAACAATGTTTCTAAGCTCTCTTACATTTCCCGGGTAATCATATTGTTGCCAGAGCTCACGTGCGCTTTCATCCAGAACAAACGGGGAAACTGTATCAGCATATGTTTCAATAAATGTATTTAGCAAGAGGAAAACATCCGCACCACGTAGGTTTAGTGCTGGCAGTTGTATATTCAATATACTCAGGCGATGATATAAATCATTTCTGAAATCACCGCCTCTCACTTCATCGGCCAAATTTTTATTGGTGGCGGTTAGAACTCTTGCCTGCGATTGCTGCTCTTTGGTTTCACCGACTCGGTAAAATTCACCGCTTTCAATGACACGCAACAATTTACTCTGCAAAGTCATGGGTAATTCGCCAATCTCGTCTAGCAGCAGTGTTCCTTTACCAACCTCAATAAAGAAACCTTTATGCTCCTGTGTAGCGCCAGTAAACGCACCTTTGGCATGACCAAATAATTGTGCTTCCAGTAAGTCAGGCGCAATTGCCGCACAATTAATTGCAAGGAAAGGTTCTGCACTGCGAATACTATTTTCATGTAAGGCACGTGCCACCAACTCTTTACCTGTACCTGATGCACCTTCTATCAGGACCGGGAATGGTGAGTCAGCAAATTGCTTGATTTGATTATTAACCACTTGCATGACAACACTGTCGCCAATCATTGATACCGTTTTTTGCGCATCTCGTTGTTGATCAATTTCATGCAAACGTTGATGATGCTGCAGGCGCGCTAAAAGCAGATCGGGCTCAGCCGGTTTTGCAATAAAGTCGACTGCTCCGATAGTGAGTGCATGCTGAATATTGACGTCGTTATCCTGTCCGGACAATACCAGCACTTTCATATTCGGCTGCAGTGATAATAGTTCACGAATTAAGGTAAAGCCTTCATCGGGTTTGTGTGGATACGGTGGAAGACCCAGATCAATCAAAGCCAGACTGGGTAAACCCTGCTCTTCATTTATTTTTTGAATGGCCTGATGACGCGACTCGGCTGTAATGAGCTTGTAGTGCTTACGCAGCATAAAACCCAGGCCTTCAATTATCAAAGGATCGTCATCCACCAGCAATAAAGTGGCTTTTTCTTTTGCAGATAAATCGGCATTAACCGATAAATTTTGTTGGTTATTCTCTGGCATTGATATCCCCAGTAATTTTTAATGATGCTAATCACACTCTATATAGCAGAAATGTTGCCAAGTTATGCTCATATGACGCTGAAAAATTAGGAATATATCTAAAAAATAAATAGATAATTCTGGCAGCGCCTAAAGTAAAGCGTGCTTAAATAACGTCCATGTTTAATATCGTACTCTACCAACCTGAAATACCACCCAATACGGGCAATATTATTCGCCTGTGTGCAAACACCGGATGCTCGTTACATTTGATAGAACCACTGGGATTTAAACTGGAAGATAAACAATTACGTCGCGCAGGACTGGATTACCACGAGTGGGCTGAGGTAAAAACCTATAATGATATTAATGATTTAAAACCGGAGAGCAACGTCTATGCACTTTCAACCAAAGGCCAAAAAAACTACCACCAGACAAGCTTTAAAGAAGGGGATTATCTGGTGTTTGGTCCAGAAACACGGGGTCTTCCAGAAGAGTATCTAAATCAACTGGATGCAAATCATATTCTACGATTACCCATGTTAGAGCACAGTCGTAGTTTAAATCTGTCAAATACGGTAGCTATTGTTTGCTATGAAGCTTTACGACAAAATCAATTTAATGGCTTTAAATAAAAGCACCGATCAAAAGTCATTTTAGGGTTAAACAATTTCGCGTGAAGACTTGCGACTCAAGAGCGCTTTAACCGCTTCGTTTATCGGACAGTTTTCGTAAATTACGCGATAAACCTGTTCAGAAATAGGCACTTCAACCTTGTATTTACGGGCTAAATTCACCACCTCTTTAGCCGTCTTAATACCTTCAATAGCCTGGCCAATTTCACTTTCTACTTGCTCTATGGACTTGCCCTGCGCGAGCAATAGACCCGTTCGACGGTTACGCGACTGATTATCAGTACAGGTTAATATCAAATCACCCATTCCTGCCAACCCCATAAATGTTTCACGATGCCCACCCATGGCGTCACCTAATCGCATCATTTCAGCCAGACCACGGGTAATCAACGCAGCTCGGGTATTGGCACCAAAGCCCAGCCCATCGGCCGCACCGGCTGCAATGGCTAATACATTTTTAATCGCACCGCCGAGCTCGACACCAATCATATCCGAACTACGATAAACACGAAAACGACCACTATGCAGATACTGACTTAATTCTTCGCAAAAATGACTGGATTCAGATGCGACCGTAATAGAGGTAGGTAAATTTTCAGCCACCTCTTTTGCAAAAGTTGGCCCGGACATAACCGCTAATTTTTTACATTGCGGTAACTCTTCAGCCATAACCTGATGAATCAGCTTACCGGTTCCCTGCTCTAAGCCTTTACTTGCCCAGGCAATACCCATCTGTTCTTTGAATAAATGCCCATTTTTTTGCAAAAAGGGTCGGTATGCGTAACTTGGAATCGCAAGTAAAACCCAGGCGGGTGATGCCAGGGCATTTTCGATACTCGCGGTTACTTGCAACGAATCGGGAAACGGGTAATCGGGTAAATATTGATGATTGCATCGTTGCTGCGTCAGCAACTCCATATGCTCCTTTTCATTTCCCCATAACAGGACATCATGACCCGCTCGAGCCAGATGAATTGCCAGTGCCGTTCCCCAGGAACCCGCACCCAGAACAGCTATTGGGTGCGATTGTTTAACTTCAGACATATGACTCTAACTTAAGATATTAACAGTCAAAGAATATGATCAACTTAATGAGCAGCCCCTTGGTCAGCCTGTGCTTCTGCCTGTTGCTGAAG
>Ga0316209_1001208_pt1 | contig 29632 bp, 30 predicted proteins | sample 6monopyrite_MG_FD_204945 | JGI IMG/M metagenome (GOLD analysis project Ga0316209, IMG submission 204945) | Microbial mat bacterial communities from mineral coupon in-situ incubated in ocean water Damariscotta River, Maine, United States -... | ecosystem: Environmental > Aquatic > Marine >...
ATCCTGCCACCCCGACTTTTAAGGGTTTTAAAGAAAACCAAAAACCCACAAAAAATAGCCGAATACCTTATAAACAAAGGATTTGGCTATTTTCACAAAACAAACCCACTTAATGTAAAAGTGAGTTTATAGGTGAGTGATTCGGTGAGCTCACCAAGACATAAGAATTTTTTGAAAGTGATTTGATTTTCGTGTTACGAACATTTTGTTCAACCAAAACACTTTCAAGATGAAAACTTCAACCACCTTTGGCGTAACATTCTTTACACGCCTAAATTCCAAAAAGACAGACAATGCCTTAATCTTTGTTCGTATTACTGTTAATGGTAAACGTTCCGAAATCAGTTTAAAACGAAATGTTTCGCAAAAACTGTGGGACAAAAACAAAGGGAAAGTAAAAGGCAATACCACAGAAGCACGAGCTTTAAACAACTGCATCCAACAAGTTAGAAACAAACTTTACGATAGTTATAGTGAACTTCAGAGAGAAGGAAAACTAATAACTGTAGCCACAGTTAAATCCCGTTATCTGGGAACAGACGAACAGCATAGAACCCTTTTACAGTTGGTAAGCTATCATAACAAGACAATGAAAACAGTTCTTAAACCTGGAACACTCAAAAACTACAGGACGACTGAAAACTATCTAAAAAAGTTTGTCAAGAAAATATACAAAGTTGAAGACATACAATTAAAGCAGCTTAACTATGCCTTTGTAATCGATTTTGAGCAGTATTTACATAAACTTCCCAACCTCAACAATAATGGCTTAATGAAACATATAGAACGCTTTAAAAAGCTCTGTAAATTGGGTGTAAAGTTGGAATGGTTGGAAAAAGACCCAGCTATAAATTACCAACTACATTTTGATAAAGTGGAACGGGATTATCTAACTGAAGAAGAACTCAACATTTTGGAAACTTCAATTCTGGAGAAACAAACCCATAAAATAGCAAGGGATATTTTTGTGTTTTCCTGTTACACAGGTCTGGCGTATTGTGATGTGTTTTCTCTTACCCAAGAACATATTGTTTTAGGTATAGATGGTGACAAATGGATTAGCACACAACGTGAGAAAACAGCAACAAAAGTACGAGTGCCTTTATTGGATACAGCTTTGACAATCATAGAGAAATATAAGGATTATCCCAAATGTGTTGAAGCAGGAAAATTACTTCCGGTATATTCCAATCAAAAGATCAATCAGTATATAAAAGAAGTAACTAAAAAACTGAAAATAGAGAAGCATTTAACTTTTCACATCGCTAGACACACTTTTGCAACTACAGTAACTTTAAGTAACGGCGTTCCCATAGAAACGGTTTCAAAATTATTAGGTCATACAAAAATTGCAACTACTCAAATTTATGCAAGAGTTATTGAAAGAAAAGTAAGTGAAGATATTAATACTTTAAAGATTAAGATGATTAATAAAAACAATCAAAAGATTCATTCTAAATCAAAATAAAATAATACAGTATATTTGAGTACAAAATCTACTCAAAATGTATCCACAATCTTCAATAAAAAGTCTTACAATAGATGATTTGGTGGAAATTATTGGAGATATACCACAAGAAGAAAATGGATTACATGTTCATTTATCAAAAAATAAGTTTAAAGAAATTCCTATAGGTTATCCTTTTAGAGGTAATTCCTATGCTTTTTTACTAGTAGTTAAGGGAAGTTTAAAAATCCAATTAAATCTACTGAGATATACTATAAAAAACTCAGAGATAATAGTTATAAATCCACAAACGGTTACTCATATTCAAGAAATGAGCAAAAATCTTGAAATAGCAACTATTAGCTTTAATGTTGATTTTATATTGAGAAACTCAATTAACAAAAATGATATTGATACTTTAGACTTTTTTACGGCAAATAGTATCCCCAAGTTAAAATTATCTAAGGAGGATTTAAAAACGTTTATTTCTGTTTCAAAAATTTTAGAAAAAAATAATCGACTTGGAAAAAATAACCCATATAATAATGAGATAATAACTCATAGTTTTAACTTATTAATGTATCATTACGCTTCATTATTAAAGATACAGTTTCCTAATCTAGAAGCAAATTTAACAAGACAGGAAAAATTAGCACTTCGTTTTTTGAAATTGTTAAATGAAAATTTTAAGCAAGAACGAACAGTTCAATTTTATGCAGATATTTTATGTTTAACACCTGGTTATTTGTCTAAGGTTTTAAAAATTATTTCAAAAAAAACAGCAAGTCAATTAATTGATGAAGCGGTAATAATGGAGGCAAAACTACTGTTAAAAAATCAAACCTTATCAATCTCGGAAGTTGCAAACGAGCTTCAATTTAGTGACCAATCTTTCTTTGGTAAATATTTCAAAAAACACACGGGTTACTCACCTTCTAAGTTCAGAGAGATTAAGTTTAAAAGTTAAGTTTTGACCAACAAACTTCCTTAATAGTGCATTTTTTTATTTTTTTTAATAAAAATAACTGATTTTGACCAATTTTTCCCTTTTGTAGACCTGTTGTAATTATATCAATAATAGGACTTTTGTAACCTATTATTATAAAATTATAGCAATAAATATGAAGCAAATTATCACCTTTACAACTTTGGCTTTATTATTAGTAGGTTGTTCAGAAAAAAAGGAAACTGTAAAAGAAGTTGTGATTCCCAAGGTCACTGTTAAAAAAATTAATTCAACAGTAGAAAAGGAATCCCTAACATATAGTGGAACCATTGAAGCAGATAACACAGTATCTTTAGGTTTCTCAGTTCCCGGTAGAATTTCAAAAGTTTATGTTCAAGAAGGTCAAAAAGTAAACAAAGGGCAGTTACTAGCAACAATAGACCAAACCACCTATAAAAATGCATTTGATATAGCAAATGCAGGCTTAGAACAAGCAAATGATAACTTCAAAAGATTAAATAGTTTATATCAAAAAGGTAGTTTGCCAGAACGCGATTTTATTGCAGTTAAAGTGGCTGTAGCCCAAGCAAACGCAAACAAAAATTTAGCAGCAAAAAATTTAGCAGACACTAAACTTTATGCCCCTTTTTCTGGAATGATTACAGCTAAAATGACAGAAATAGGTGCTACAGCAGCACCTGGTGTTCCTGCTTTTACTGTAATGAAAACAGATAAAGTATATGCTAAGGCTTCTATTACTGAATCTGAAATATCTAAACTCAAAATAGGTACAGACGCTAAAGTTGAAATCTCTTCATTAAATGAAACTTTTAATGGTAAAGTAGCTATTGTAAATCCAAGTGCAGATGCTGTAACCAGAACTTTTAATGTAAAAGTTCGCCTTGACAATAAGGAAGATAAACTATTACCAGGAATGATTAGTAATATAAAAATCAATACAGGTAATACTGTAGATGTTATTACAGTTCCTTCAGAAAGTATTATAAGAGATGCTAACAATATACTATATGTATTTGTCGTAAAGGAAAATAAAGCCATTAAAAAAAGGGTGTCTCTTGGTAGTTTTAAAAGAAATGAAGTAATAGTTACCAAGGGTTTGTCAATAGGTGATTCGGTTGTAATCGCAGGAAACAAAAATTTAAAAGACGGGCAAACAGTGTCTCTATAAAAGAACTGAATAAGATGATGAAAAAAGTAAAAATAAACTTTATAGAGGCTGCAATGAAATACCGTCAGGTAACCATTGTACTTACGATATTGTTAATGATTTTGGGAATATATGCTTTAGCGACTATGGCTCGAAGTGAAGATCCACAAATTACGGTTCGTAAAGGTTTGGTAATAGCAGCTTTTCCTGGCGCAGACGAGTTGCAGGTAGAACAACAATTAACCAATCAGATTGAACAGTTTTTATTTGGTTTTGAGGAGGTTAGAAAGGAAAAAACAATATCAGAAACCAAAGAAGGCCAAGTCGTTATCACTGTAGAATTGAATGAAAATGTCATAGATACTGATGGGTTTTGGGCGACTTTACAACATGGTTTAAATACCACATTTAGGCAAAATTACACACTTCCTCAAGGAATGATTGGCCCAATAGTAAATAGTGACTTTGGAGATGTTGTAGCTCAAATGATAACAGTTTCCGCACCAGGACGTAGTTATGCGGAAATTGAAACATATTTAGATGAGTTAGAAGATGGTTTAAAAACCATTAACGAAACATCAAAAATAAAACGTTATGGAGGACAAAAACAGCAGATTTACGTAACGGTACAAGACGAAAAAATGAAACAATATGGTTTCGATTTTTCAACTATTGCTCAAGTTATTCAAATGCAAAACAATACTGGATATTCTGGAGGTATTACTTTAGAAGATTCTGAGGTCTCTGTTTTTGCCAAAAATCAATATAAAAATGAAGCTGATTTAGGTAATCAAATTGTGTATAGTAGTCCAGATGGTAAAGTGGTTCGCTTAAAAGATGTGGCATCTATTGAACGTCGTTACGAAGAAGTGTCAAGCTTTATTAAAGTTGATGATCAAAAAGTAATGATGTTAACTGTAGAGATGCAACCAGGTAATAACATCGTCCAATTTGGAGAGAAAATAACAGAAAAAATCAATGAAGTAAAAAAACAATTACCTCAAGATGTTCAAGTTACTACTATTGTAGATCAGCCTTCAGTTGTAAAAGGAAGTATTAGCCACTTTATGCTAGAATTTGTTATTGCAATTGTAGCAGTAATTATTGTAGTAATTCTGTTATTACCATTCAGGGTGGCAATAGTTTCGGCAGTGGCATGTCCTATAGCTATTGTTATAACATTTGGAGTTTTAAATGTTATTGGTATAGAGATTCATCAGGTAACATTAGCAGCCTTAATTATAGTATTGGGTATGGTAGTGGATAATGCCATTGTAGTTGTAGATAATTACATTGAAAAATTAGATGAAGGAGAAGATAGATGGACAGCTGCTTGGCAAAGTGCTACTCAATTAATGGTGCCAATTTTTACAGCAACCATGGCAATTATTTTTGCTTTCTTACCATTAGCTTTTTTCTTAAATGGCTTAGCTAAGGAATTTTTACAAGCTTTACCTATTGCTGTTGCTGTTGCACTATTTGCTTCGTTGTTAGTAGCATTATTGTTAACACCATATATGTGCTATGTCTTTATAAAAAAAGGATTAAAACACAAGGTAAGTGATGGAGATAAAAAAAGTATGTTAGATAGGTTGCAGCATGTATTTAACAATGCACTAGATTATAGCTTTAGATGGCCAAAAGCAACATTATTTATTGGTTTTTTATCTGTTGTATTAGCAGTTTTAGTAGCAATGGGATTAGAGCAGGAATTGTTCCCAACTGCAGAAAGAAATCAGTTTAACATAGAAGTTTGGTTACCTAATGGAGGAAATTTAAAACAAACGGAAGATGTAGTAACACGTGTTGAGAATGAAATAAAAAAAGATGAGAGAGTTTTAGGTGTTGCAAGTTTTGTTGGAACTAGTTCCCCAAGATTTCACTCTACGTATGCACCAGAATTTCCTCGTAAAAACTTTGCCCAAATATTTATAACTACAACAGGTAAAGAAGCTACACAAGAATTGGCAGATGAGTACATTAAAAAATTCGAAGGTTTTGTTCCAGATGGTTATATACGTATAAGACAACTTTCAATGAAAGAAACACCGGCACCTGTTGAAGTAAGAATTGTAGGTGAGGATTTAATTAAACAAAAACAAGTAGCTGAGCAAGTAAAAACAATTTTAGAAGAAGCAAAAGGTACAAACTGGGTAAGAACATCGTATCAAGATGATTATTATGGAGTAAAAGTAAATTTAAATGACGATAAGGCAAATCGTTTAGGAGTAACAAATGCAATGGTTTCGCAAACTTTGGGAGCAGGCTTAAAAGGGTATCCAGTTTCTACGCTATATGAAGGAGATAAAGCTATTGATATTCTTTTGCGTTTTGATGCTGAAAACCGTGAAAACTTTAACGATTTAGGAGCTTTAAACATACCTACAGTATTTGGTACAAAAGTGCCTTTAAGAGAAGTGGCAGACATTACACCTGAATGGCATACAGGAGCTATTACACATAGAAATGGCTTAAGAACATTAACGGTTAGAGCTGAAGCGCAATTGGGCATAAAAGCTGCCACAATACAGAATGGTATTATGCCTAAAATTAATGCATTACAATTACCAGAAGGCATATCAATCAACTATGGAGGTGAGTACGAAAGCACCAATGAAACTGCACCACACATGATGGCTTCTTTAGGTATAAGTTTAATTCTCATCTTTTTAGTGCTTTTATTTCAATTTAAGGATTTTACAAAAGTATTAATTGTTTTAGCAACATTTCCGTTGAGTTTATTAGGAGCATTCTTGGGGCTGTTACTTACAGGGCATCCAATTGGTTTTACGGCCTTTATGGGAATTATTAGTCTAATTGGTATCGTAGTAAGAAACGGAATTATTTTGGTGGATTATGCAGATGAATTGGTATTAGAACACGGTTATACCGTAAAAGCAGCAGCTAAAGCTTCAGGTAAAAGACGAATGCGTCCAATCTTTTTAACATCTGCAGCTGCAGCTATTGGTGTGGTTCCAATGATAGTGGGTAAATCACCGCTATGGGCACCTTTAGGAAGTGTATTAGCAGTAGGCTTAATAGTTTCTATGGTATTAACCTTATTTATAGTGCCTATACTCTATTATAAATTTGTTAATCCTCAACCAGATGAAGTACATCCTCATCCTGATGCAGAAGTATTTGAAACCATTTTGTATAAACCTAAAAAGAAGAGCAGAACACTTCGCAAATTAGAAGTGATGAAGCATAAATTAAAAAAACGAATCAAGAAATAAAGAAAAAGGCTATAGAACTACTGTTTAAAAAAGATTAATAGCAATTTATCCCCTTTTTTAATAAGACAGTAGTTTCTATAGTTCTTTTAGAAAAACTTAAAATAAATTATGAGTACACATAAATATACGCTATCAATAGTTTTTTTGCTGGTTTTTACCATTTTTCACCAGGCTATAGCCCAAGATAGGTTGTTGAGTTTAGAAGAGGCAAAATCAATGGCCTTATCTAATAATAAAAAAATTAAAAAAGCAGACAAGACCATTGAAGCAGCCAAAGCTGCGAAGGCATCGGTTTATGCATCAGACAAACCCTTCGTAGAAGCAAGTGGTATGGGAGTTCATGTTGGAGACCCATTAAATACATTACTGCCAGAGTTTTTCGCAACCGCCTCTTTAGGAGTTACTCAAGTAATTTATGCGGGTGGTAAAATAAACACGGCTAAAAAAATGAGTTCTACAGCAGTGGATTTGTATACTTCACAAAAAGAACTAACAGATAGCGAAGTGCTTTTAAATGTTGAAACAACGTATTGGCAAATAATAAATGTAAAAAGCAAAGTAGAGTTAGCTAATAAATATAAAGCGTTATTAACAGAATTATTAAAGGATTTAACTAACTCATACAATGCCGGTATTATATATAAAAACGATGTTTTACGTGTACAAGTACAATTAAACCAGGCAGAACTAGATTTAACAAAGGCAAAAGATGGGCTTAAACTGCTAAAGCTGAAGATGGCACAATTAACAGGTATGCCCAACATAGATTTTTTAGTAAAGGATACTATTAGTAATAATGTTATTTTATTAGATGAAGTTTCACAATCAACAGCAATTGATAATAGACCAGAAATAAAAATGCTTAAAAAAGCTGTTGAGATTGAAGAGTTACAATCTAAAATTTTAGAAGCTGACAGAAAGCCAACAATTGGACTTAATGTAAGCGGAATCTATGCTAACGGTAAACAAATTAATTTCACTGATGGAAGTAATGATTTAACCTCTTATTACGGTTTGTTAAATGTAAATATACCCATATTTGATTGGGGAAGCAGAAAGAAAAAAGTGAAGGAGCAAGAATTCAAAGTTGAAACACAAAAATTAGAATTGGAAGAAACTGAAGAATTATTGTCACTTCAAATTCAAAATGCCTATTTAGAGCTTCAACAGGCAATACAAAAAGTTGAAATTACAGAAAAATCGTTACAACAAGCTGATGAAAATTTAAGATTAAATCAAGATCGCTTTGATGTTGGAACCGTAACGGGAAAAGATGTTTTGGAAGCGCAAGTGCTTTGGCAGCAAGCATATTCAGACGTTATTGATGCTAAAGCAAATTATCGAATAAGTGAAGCCAATTATAAAAAAGCAATTGGAGATTTTAAATAAAAAAAAATTAACCTTAAAAAATAAACAAAATGGAAAAAAATCACAAAAACCAATTAGAGTAAGAATAGCTGAAAAGCTAATAAAAGATCAACAAGAATTAGACCATTTAGCGGTTCAAGTTTCTCTTGGTAAAGCAGAAATGAATGATGAATTTAAAAAGGCAAAAGCAGATTTAAAGAAAAATATTCATGAAGTTAAAATTGAACTAGCTCACGAACTTAAAGAAACAGAGGTGTTTATAAAAAACAATTTAGAAAAAATTGAAGAACACTTAGATGAAGATGTTACTTATTCAAAAGAAGCTTTTGAAACGCAAAAGAAAAATATTGTTAATGCTATTAATGATGCGAAGAAAAGTATTAAAAATAGCCCTCAAACTAAAAGAACAAATCAATTATTTAATGCTATTTCTCAAAAATCCAAGTTACAACTAGAACTTTTGGAAAAAAACATATCAGGAAAAAAAGTTGAACTAACACAAGAATATAAGAATAGTATGGAAGCAGCTACCGAAAAATTCAAAGAATTTGCTTCAAAACTTGATGAAGAAAAAGAACAGGCTACAGAAAAGTTAGAGAACTTTAAAAAAGAAGTAGCACAATCTTACAAACATTTAAAAAAAGCGTTTAAATCAATTTAATTAAAATAGTATCTCATGGAAAGATTAAAAAACAAAGTAGCTATTATTACTGGAGCTTCAAGAGGAATGGGAGAAGCCCATGCCAGAGAATTTATCAAGCAAGGAGCTAAAGTTATTTTGGCAGATATTAGAGAGGAAATGGGACAAGCTTTAGCCGAAGAACTAGGCGAAAATGCCCTTTTTGTTAAATTGGATATTACCAAAGTAGAAGATTGGGGAAATGCTGTAAAATTAGGTGAAAGTAAATTTGGTAATATCAATGTATTGGTCAATAATGCAGGGATTTTAGGTCCAGTAGCAGGTGTAATGGAAATAAAATATGAAGATTACCTTAAAGTCATTGATATTAACCAACACAGTGTTTTGTTGGGGATGCAAGCTGTTATTCCTTCAATGCTAAAAGCTGGAGTAGGCTCAATAATCAATGTATCTTCTATCGCTGGAATTGTTGCCTGTTTTGGATTCCCAAATATTGCCTATATGGCAAGTAAATTTGCTATTAGAGGTATGACCAAAGCTGTTGCATTTGAGTATGGATCAAAAAACATACGAGTAAACTCAATGCATCCTGGATTTGTTTTAACACCTATGATGATAGAAGCTACAGATGAAGATGCGTCTAAAGAAGGAAGAAGTGCTTTAGATGAAATTCCTCTGGGAAGAATTTCAGAAACGAGTGAGTTAACAGGAATTGTAGTCTTTTTGGCATCAGACGAAGCGTCTTTCATTACAGGGCAAGAACACATTGTCGATGGCGGGATGACTATACATTAAAAAATGAAATCAAAAATTGGTATTGCCCTTTCTGGAGGCGGTATTCGTGGTATGGCACATCTTGGCGTGTTACAGTATTTAACAGAGTTAGGCATAAAACCTTCTGTTATTTCTGGTACAAGCGCAGGTGCTTTAGTTGGAGCATTTTATGCAGCAGGCTTTGAGCCTAAACAAATTTTTAAAATAGGAAAATCTGAAAAATTCTTTAATTATTCAAGCCTATTTAAACGACAAGGTGTAGGATTATTTTCAACAGATATATTCGAGAATATAATTAAAAAACATATTGCTCAGGAAACGTTGGAGTCATTAGAAATTCCATTATTCATCACAGCAACAGATTTAAATAACGGAAAATTAAAAATTTTTAATGAAGGTTCATTAGCCACAGCTGTAAAAGCTTCTTGTTGTGTTCCATTGGTTTTTCAACCTGTTTTATTTGAAGGAATCTACCTTAGTGATGGTGGTATTTTAAATAATTTTCCTGTAAATATTTTAGAAGGTAAAGTCGATAAAATTATTGGTGTCAATGTAAATCGCATAAACACCATAGAAGGTAAAATAGGTTATAAACAAATTATTGAAAGAACAGTTCAAATAGCAATTGACAACTCTGTAGAAACTCAAAAATATAAATGCGATGTATATATAGAACCACCAAGTATTAGAGACTATGGAATTTTCGATTTCAAAAAAGCAGATGAAATATACCAGACTGGGTATGTTTATGCTAAAGAAAAAAAGAATGAATTGTTACGTTTCCTTGATTAATTTATTTTCTATTGAAAACAAACAAATAGAATTTTGTATGAAAACTTTTTTTTCTTTTTTCTTTTGCTTTTTTATTAATTCCATCCTCTTTTCACAGGAAAATTACCCAGTACCTGAAAAAACAGCATCAAGACTTTTTTATATACAACATAGTAATAACTATAATACTTATGTATATGATGCAAATATGGAAGGAGATTTTATTAGCACTGAGAATACAATTAATGAGTATAGAATAGTCTATACAGAAGACGGTGCTAAAAAACCATTGAATAAAATTCAAAAGCAATTTGCTTACGGAATGATTACGAAATTAATTGCGCCAAATCTTATAGAAATGCATTTGGCAGCATCATCAAAGTTAAAATTCTATCTCACTTTTAGTGATAAAGAAAAACCTAGAGTTTATGTAACTATAAACAAGTGTAAACTATACTTAGATAGCATGTTTGTTCAACTTAAAGAAGGTTCAACTTCCCTAAAAACAAAAGCTAAATATGTTTTGTTCTCAGGAAAAGATTTTATTACTGGCGAAAATGTAGTAGAAAAATTAATAGTAAAATAACTTCAAAATTCTATGAAGTTATCTAAGACATAATAACAAAACCATATGATAGAATTTTACAACAACTATAAGCAGTCCATTTTTTATATGTTTATCGTAATTGCTTTGGTGGTGTTTTTACGTTTTTTAACAAAATTATTGCACAATAAACTTGAAAAGCTAGCGCTTAAAAAATACCCTAATGAAGACCCAAAAACAATCCATTTAACCAAACGTATTTTAAATGCACTTTGGATCGTCTTAGGGATTATGGCTCTTGCTTTTATTTTTATCGATGAAGAACATTATAAGACGGCCACAACCAATTTTTTCCTTGTCTTGTATTTGGGTGTTATTGCAGTGCTAACCCTAGTAATAGCCTCTTTTGTGCAATTATGGTTTTCTAAAAAAATAAAAGAAAAGACAGCACAACAACAAGATGCTACAAGTTATAAGTTTTTAAGGTATGTAGCAATTGTTTGTGTTTACTTTCTTGGAACATTATTAGCAATACTAGCTTTTCCATCATTAAGAGATATAGCTCAAACCGTTTTAAGTGGAGCAGGTATTATTGCTATTATAGCTGGAGTTGCTTCTCAAGAAGCACTAGCAAACCTTATAGGCGGTTTTTTTATTGTTTCGTTTAAGCCTTTTAAGATAGGAGATATTATTAAGGTAGATCAAACCATGATAGGTACCGTTACCGACATTACATTGCGCCATACTGTAATTAGAGATTATGAAAATAAGATGATAGTAATTCCTAATGCCATTATAAACAAAGAAAAATTAGTCAATTATGATTTAGGGGAACGCAAGTGTTGTCAATGGATTGAAATAGGTATTTCTTATGACAGCGACATCGATTTGGTAAAACATATCATAAGAGAAGAATGTGAAAGCCATCCATATTTGATAGACAATAGAAGTGAATTAGATAAATATAATAATGAAAAAAAAGTAAAGGTACGTGTTATTGGTTTAAATGATTCTGAGGTTACTTTAAGAGCTTGGGCTTGGGCAAACAATTTTGAAGAAGCATTTGCAATGAAATGTGATCTCTACGAAAGTGTTAAGAAACGTTTTGATAAAGAAGGTATAGAAATACCGTTTCCACATCGCACTTTGGTTTTTAAAGATAAGGTCTCACAAACAACACAAAGCTCAAGTTAAATCTATAATAGGCAAAACAAAACATATAAATCATAATGGGAAATAATACTAATAAAATAACTAGAACTATTAAAATAGCTTCGGTACTCTCAAAATATGGGTTCGAAGATATTATTTCACATAGTAGTATTGACAAGATAATACCTAAGAAATTTATTCATGCAAATGAAAAAATAGATAGAATAAAATCACTTTCTGTTTATGCACGTATTAGAATGGCTATTTCAGATTTGGGACCAACTTATATAAAATTAGGGCAATTATTTAGTGATAGAGATGATTTATTACCCTCAGAACTTACCGCAGAATTAAAAAAACTTCAAAATAATGCTGGCGAAGATTTTATAAATGTAAGAGAAAAAATAGGTAAAGAATTACAAATTAACCCAGATGATTTTTTTGAATCTATAGATGAAAAACCTTTTGCAACAGCTTCAATATCCCAGGTTTTTAAAGCGCAATTAAAAACAGGAGAAAAAGTAGTCTTAAAAATAAAAAGAGAAAAAATTCAAGAAATAATAGAAGCAGATCTTTTAATAATGAAAGACCTTGCCAAAATACTCGAAAACTATAATGCAGAAAGTAAGAAGATAAATTTATATAAAATTGTTCATACGTTTGAAAAATCAATCCATACAGAACTTTCATTCTTGCAAGAATTCGATAATATTGAACGTTTCAGAAAAGATTTTCAAGAAGATGAAAACTTGTATGTGCATAAAACATTTAAGCATTTGTCTAATAATAATATTCTGTGTTTAGAATTTATAGAAGGCATTAAGATTACGGACATATCTTCACTAGAAAATCAAGGGTTTGATACTAATCAAGTAGCTATGGTAGGCTTTGATATGTATATGCAACAAGTATTAAAGAATGGTTATTTTCATGCAGACCCACATCCAGGAAACATTTTTGTAACATACAAAGGAGAGATTTCTTTTATAGATTTTGGTATTATGGGAAGGTTAATGCCTTCAGATATCGAGCATATCGAAGATTTCTTACAATATCTTATAAATAAGGATGCTAAAAAATTAATATCTACGCTAAAAAAAATAGCGGTATCATATTCTGTAAAAAATCAAAAACAATTAGAACGAGATGTTTATCAAATTTTTGAAATTGTGGATGAGTCTTCATTAAATAAAATTGATTTAACCTTAATTATAAAAAAATTAAAAGAAATATTTAAACAAAATGAAGTAGAGTTTCCTGATTACGTTTATCTTTTAATGAAAGGGATTGCATTAATTGAAGGTATAGGTAGAAAATTAAACCCAAATATTAATGTTTATCAAATAATAGAACCATATGCTATTGAAGTTATCCAAAAAAAACTTTCCCCAAAATATAACTTTTTTAAAGGTATAAAAAGACTGCAAAATGTTTCAGAACTTCTAGGGGATTTACCTAATGAAATACAATCTCTAGTTCACAAAATTAAAGAGAACGATATAGAAGTATCGCACAAGATAAAAGGTATTGAGTTAGTTGCAAGTACAGTAGATCGTCTAGTAATAGCAATAATTTTAGCTGCACTTTCAATTGGTTCTGCAATACTAGTATTAGCAGATATGCCCCCTAAAATTTACAACATACCTGTTCTAGGTTTTTTAGGTTTTACAATTTCATTATTTCTAGGGATATACATAGTTATTTCAATGTTGAAAAAGGGTAAATCATCGGTTTAATATTGTATATATCTTATGAAAGTAAATACCAACATATCTCAAATAGTAAATAACATTAAGGATTATACTTTTGAAATTATAGATAAAGAATCTGATAAAAATTTATACACTACAATTAGTAGAGTGTATAGGATTGAAAAAAATATCAACACAATAATTAAAGAGGATAAAATTGAAAATATTGATATAGATTGTTTATACCTAGCTAATTATGTGTTAAACATAGAACAAGCCACTACAAAAGCTAATACATTAAATTTTAAGGACAGCGAAACATCAATAAATGAAATATTAGATAGTCTTAGATTAAAATTCAAATTAAATAGTGAAACTGTAAATAGAGTAAAGACAATTATTATAGAATCATTTCCTTTTAATGAAACAAAATTATTAGAGTCTAAAATCATTTCAGATGCTAACATCATGGATTTTGCTGGCAATCAAGGAAGAGATAGGTTAAAAAAAATGTATGAGCAGATGATTTTAAAAGATTTTAAACTATCTAAAAGCAATTGGTACGATACACTTATAGGTATTTTAGATGCTTATAAAATAACTACCCATTTTGGTCAAACTCATGTACAGCCATCAATAGATAAGCTTTACAAATCTTTAAGAAAAGAAAGAAAGGATCACAAAAATCATACAAATTTAATTTTACAAAAAGAGTTAAAAATTAGTGATCAAGAAATTAAAAAGTTAAAAAAAGATATAGGTAAAATTAAGGGTAGAGATGATAGAGGTATTCAAACTTTATTCAGAAATACCTCAAGAAACCATTACACCTTAAATAAGATGGTAGATGGAAAAGCACGTATAATGATTACGATAAACTCAATTATACTATCTCTAATATTAGGAGGTATTATAGGTAAAACTTCTAATGAAGTAGTTTTAAATATTCCTTCAATCATTTTTGCGGTAACTAATTTAATATCCATAGCATTTGCTATTATTTCTATAACACCTAATAAAACACAAGGAAATTTTACAGAAGAAGATATAAGAAGTAAAAAAGGAAACTTACTCTATTTCGGAAACTTTCATAACATGCATTATCGTGATTTTGAATGGGCTTTTTTGCAGCTATTACAAGATAAAGATTATTTGTACACATCAATGATCAAAGATTTCTACTATCAAGGTCAAATCTTGCAAGTAAAAAACAAGCTAATTAGAATATCTCTGTATTCATTTCTAATAGGTTTGGTAGCAGCAATAGCCTCTCATTTTATTATCCATTGGTTATGATTTATATGCAAGCAAGACAAATTCTTTAAAAATTTTAAATATGAAGAAAAATAGTAAAAATATCATTTTATAACATTTTAATAACAAGGGTTTTAGTTGCAAAATATACTTCTTAAATATTAAACACCTTTAAATTACACTCTACTATATGCTTTACAAAATATCATATATATTTTCACTTCTTCCGTTAAGACTATTGTATTTGATATCTGATGCCTGTTATTATTTGTTGTATCATGTTGTGAAATACCGTAGAAAAACAGTATCAGAAAACATTAAGCATTCATTTACCACTCTAAACAAAAAAGAAAGGCTAATTATTGAGAAAAAATTTTACAGAAATTTCTGCGATAATTTTATAGAAACATTAAAACTATTGTCGATATCAAAAGAAGAATTGCATAGCAGGATCTCTGTAGATTACTCTGAATTAATAAACATAAAATCTCAAAATAAAAATTGCCATATTTATTTAGGACATCAGTTTAATTGGGAATGGGCGAATTTGCATATTTCAAGTGTATTAGAAGACAATGTTATAGTTGCCTATAAACCTATAAAAAATAAAAAATTTAATAGCTTAATGAAGAAAATGAGGAGCCGATTTGGTTCAAAATTGGTTTCATCAAAAACATTAAAACGAGAGATTGAAAAATTCAAGGACAATCCACATGTATTAGTTTTAGTTGCAGACCAAACCCCAAAAATTTCAATAAAAAGTTATTGGACAAATTTTTTAAACCAAAAAACAGCCTTTTTAAGCGGAGCTGAACTTTATACGGCATCAAACAAAACCACTTCTTTTTTTGCAAACATTATTCGTTTAGATAGAGGTTATTACAAATTTGTTATAACACCTCTTTTTAATTTTTCAGAACAATATCAAGTTGGATTAATTACACAATTCTATGCCAAAAAATTAGAAGAATCAATAAATAAAAACCCCGAAAACTACCTCTGGAGTCATAGACGTTGGAAACGAAAATATAAAGATGAATATAAAAGGAGATGGATTGGAAATTTATCGTAACAAAAAAATAGAGTATGGTTTTTAAAAGAAAAAAAATTATTTTAGGACAAGCAGCCAATATGTTTTTTAACTATGGAATCCAGCATATCACAATGGATGATATTGCAAAAAAATGTGGAGTGTCTAAAAAAACAATTTATAAATATTTTGAAAATAAGGATGATTTATTACATCAAGTTATAGAATTGCAAATAAAAGAGCTGAAAAAAGAAATTTTTGAAAACAAACAAATAAGCGAAAATGCATTACAAGAATTAATACTTTTTTTTGACTATATAAATAAGCTTTCCTTTAACATATCTGCTTCCTTTGGTAGGGAATTAAAAAAATACTATCCAACAATTTTCATAGAAGTTATTAAACACAAAAACACTATAGTAATACCTTTTCTTAGAGAAAATATCAGTAAGGGCAAACAAGAAGGATATTATAAAATAGATATAAACACAGAAGAAATTTGTGAATCTTTTAATGATATTTCTAAAATTATTTTTTTGGATGGTTTTTTCTACAATCCAGGAACAAACCAAAATACGCTTAAGTTTTTAAACTCATTGTTTTTGCATAGGTTAGTGTCGGTAAAAGGATTAGAAACGTTAAATGAGTTTAATAAAAATAAAGCTATTTGAGTTCAAAAATAAATAACCTACTAACTAATCTTAATGACCAATTAAGCTTTATAGATTTAGAAATAGATAACCAATCTATTCGATGTGAAAATGCTATTGAAATAATCTTGAAGACAATAAAGTCGTTAAGGATAATTTTATCAAAAACAAAGTTTAAAACAGATGCTGAAGAAATTAAATTCTTTAAAGAAATAAAACCTCAATTCACTTCTAAACTAATATACTATAACACGATTTTCAAAATCGAAATGAAAAGACCTAATGGAGGAAACAGAATTGTAAAAAAGTATTATAACAATGAATTGGTTAAACTAAAAGCATTTTTTGATAACGAATTGGAGTTTTATAAATACTACCGTTCAGGTAGTACTTACCTAGATCATAAATACTTTTTACGTAGCAAGTTCGACATTAAAATGTCGTTATCTAGCTACTACTTTGAAGCAGATACAAACTTTTCAACCTCACATGATTATAAAGTAGCTAAGATACTAGCCAACGATTTAATTCAATTGTATTTAGAAAATAATTTAGTATTAATTGGTAATAAAGACAATGGCGAAAAATCACAACGCAAACCGAACTTGAAAATGATTTGGACAAGCCCAAAAGTAGCCTTAATCGAGCTTGTTTATGCACTACATACCGAAGGTGTATTTAATAATGGTGCTGCTGATTTAAAAGATATTGCAGAATATTTTGAACATATTTTTGAAATAGATTTAGGGCAATACCGTCGTACATTCCTTGAAATTAGGACTCGGAAAGCCGATAGAGCAAAATTCCTTACCACATTAAATAAAGGATTGCTAAAACGAATGGAAGATACCGATGAAGGGATTTAGGTAAAATCGTTCACAACACAATCCCCGTTGTGAATAAACAAAATCAATTCCCTTCATATTTGCCAAACGAAAGTCAAATCACATTAATAGCTACTGCTGCGAATGTTATGTTCAAAGCGGTAGCTATTTTAAACTAAAAACTTTACTATGGCAGCAACAATTATCACTACCGAAGATCTTCGAGAGTTTAAAGAAGAATTACTGGAAGATATTAAAGCAATCATTAACCACCAATCAGGTTTTGCACCTAAAAAATGGCTCAAATCACCAGAGGTTCGTGATCTCTTAAGTATCTCACCAGGAACATTACAAAATTTGCGTATCAATGGAACATTACCCTATACTAAAGTTGGCGGAGTTATCTATTACGACTATGAGGAAATCCTAAAAGTATTGGAAGAAAACCGCATCCATAACAAATTTTAGTGTCATTGCGAGAAGCGTAGCGACGTGGCAATCTCACTCATATGGAAGAAGTAAACTATATCAAACATCTCAACGCAGTTTTCAACCAATTCTCAAAAGACAATCGATTAAATCCAACACATATAAGCTTATACATAGCTTTATTCCAGTTGTGGAATTTAAACCGATTTTTAGAAGAGTTTTTTATAAACCGTGATGAGGTTATGCAATTATCTAAAATAGGCTCAAAATCCACCTATCACAGATGCATCAAGGAATTAAACCATTGGAAATATATTGTGTATTTCCCATCTCACAACCCATATCGTGGTAGTAAAATTAAGATGCTCAAATTTGGGACAAGTTCTGGACAAGTAGTGGGACACAACTCTACTCAAATCGAGACAAGTTCTGGACAAGCACTGGTACCTATATATAAACATATACAAACTATAGAAAACAAAAACAGTAATAAACAGAAAAATTTTAAAAATTCAGATTTTAATGATTCTGAAAATGATTCAAAACAAAACAGCAGTGTCCCAAATACGGACAACCTAAAGACTACTAAAAACAAAAACTACAATGAACCTTTATGAAAAATGAGAACCCGCATATCATTGTTGAGAAAGGTGTCCAATACAAACTTGGAGAGTTAAAAGATAATTGTATTCAATACGATTTCAAAAGCATACTCATTTACCTCGATGCAAAAGCAAATTTGTTATTTGGCAAAAACTTCAAGATTTATGAAGAAGATGAGGTTGTCCTTTATAAGCTGTGTATTTATTTCATTCGCGATTTTGAAGCCTGTGCAAAATTAAATATCGACCCCAACAAAGGCATTCTTTTATCGGGTCCAGTGGGTTGTGGCAAAACCAGCTTAATGAAATTATTAAGGCACATCGTACCACATCAAAAATCTTACGAACTAATTCCAGCAAGAAACATCACATTTGCTTTCAACAATATTGGCTACAAGACTATTCAAGAATATGGCAACAGTAATTTCTATTGTTTTGATGATTTAGGAGTGGAAACAACCGGAAGGCATTTTGGAAAAGACTGTAATGTTATGGGAGAAATTCTCTTATCACGTTACGATTTATTTCTTCAGCGAAAAATCAGAACTCACGCAACTACAAACTTAAACGCCCAAGAATTGGAAGAACGTTACGGGAACAGAGTGCGTTCCAGAATGCGACAACTATTCAATTTAATTGCTTTTGATAAGGAAAGTAAGGATAAAAGAACCTGATTTAAAGACTTATACTCAATAAAAAATCTTAAAAGTCGTTAGAAATACGACTTCTTTATGAATTTTGTAGATTTGTAAAAATAATGGAGATAACTAAAGATATAAACCAGATTAGGAGTTTAGCTCAAATTTTTTCTACCGCTAATTTTAAAAAAATAGTGAGAGACGAAGATTATTTTGATACATTTTATCGTGTCGATAGATATACAAAAGTCAAAGAGAGTACTACTAATCTTCAGGTTCTAAATCAAATTTACAAATCCTTACTTCGCAATTATAAAAATGAGTATGTTTATAAGAACATTCTTATCAATAAGCTTTTATTGAGAAAATATAGTTTGAAAAGCACTATAGCATTAAATGAATTTAAAATAGGTAATTCAATTGCTGACTTTGTTCTTTTAAACGGTGAAGCTCGCATATATGAAATCAAAACAGAATTAGATGGTCTGGAAAAGTTAGATAAACAGTTATCTGATTACGAAAAATTTGCAGATAAAATCTATATAGTTACAAGCTCAAAGCATATACCAAACCTATTAATGAAATATTATAATTCTAATATTGGTATAATTGAGTTAACTCAACGAAATGCACTAAAAACTGTAAAAGAAGCTAAAAAAAACACCTTTACTTTCAAGCACGATGCTCTTTTCAAGACATTACGAAAAGATGAATACATTAGTTTGATGAGATCTTATTTTAAATTTGTGCCTGATGTTCCTAATACCCAAATTTTTAGAGAATGTCTTAAGATGTCAAAAAAAATAGATATTTTAGAATTTCAAAAATTAGTTGTACAAAAATTAAAATATAGGAACATTTCTAATCCGGAAGTTTTTAAAGAAAGACAAATCCCAGAATCGCTTAAGCATATTTGTTATTCTTTGGATTTTTCAGATATTGAATACCAACAATTAGAATATTTCTTATCACAAAAAAGCAAAGTATGTATTTCCCATATGTCAGAGGTAAACAATTTGAGTTAATCGCATTAAGAGATTTATGTGGCTTATTTCCAAACGATATTTTAAAGACTTCACCAGTAATAGAACCTGTGAAGAGTTCTTCCACATTAAAATCTTCTTTAAAGGAACTGGCTTCTAAAAATGTCAACTTTAATGTTGTTATTAACCCTAGAGTTGGAGATTTAAAAAACAACCGTCAAGTAATAATTGATGTTCTTACTGAAAATCTAAATCATTACAAAAATTATCAATTAGCTGTAATTATCGATGCTTTTTCATCAAGACAATTAGATACTTTAATTCCATTTATTGAGGGTTTAAACCTAGATTATAATGGCGTAACTCTGATTCATAATGCTGAAACAACAACAGAAAACATTGAGTTGTTAAGTTCAAGCCTAAATGTTGTTTATAATTTAATTTACTTCTCTAAAACAAGTAGAAGATATTACCGAGAATTTGAACAAAATACAAGGGTGTCTCTTGATGATTATTTTAAGGAGTTATCTAAAAATGCTGATTATTTAGACCAAGAAAGTAGTTTTTCTGAAGAATACAGATACTATCAAGAAGACGGTTTCGTTGGATTTGGTGACTTTATCACAATAGGTGACAATTATTCTGATTCTGGATTTTTACCAAGAGCTGTAGCAATTCATTTATCCTATATTGATGGCACCGGTAAAATTAAGGTAAAACATTTTGTTTCAGATTCAAATGGTGACACTTCAGATATCGGAGGTAAGTTCGCTGAAGCTTTAGATAAATTAGTGGCTTGGTGTAATCAACAAAACATTCATACCCGAGCGGTAGAAATTTTTAGGGACTTGAAACAGAGAGGTCATTTTCCTGGTCTTGGAACTCTTAAAAAACTATCCATTATGAACCACATCGAACTGGTAATTACTAATATATAGTTATGAATTGTTGCGTTAACTGTTTTACCAGTGGCTATCTCATTAATATAATAAATGCAGATGACAGAGTAGGTGATTGCAATTTCTGTAAATCGACTAACGTATCCATATATGCAGCTAGGGAGTTTGCGCCATTTTTTAGAAATATCATATCGCTTTATGCAGTTGACAAAGCTTCGGAACTTGATCTGCCACAATCCTTAAAAAAAGACTTTAATCTTACGACAGACAAGGTTGTAAACTCTAGAGAGCTTTTCCAAGCAATTTTTGCAGATGAAATTGAAGATATTGAAGATTTGTTTAATAATAATGTGTCTTCTGAAATTAAGATTGATTTACTTACCGAAACAAACCAAATTCACGGTATTTGGGAAGACTTTAAAGAGGAAATAAAATATACAAACCGGTATCACATTCAAAACACAATTGACTTAAATAAGCTTACTAGCTTTTTTATGCACGAAAGCTTCTATAAGGAAATTAAAAAAGGGAGAATATTTTATAGATGTCGTATTTCTGATAAAAATGGTTTTCCACCTGATAAAATGGGAAATCCCCCTAAAGAATTAACAACTGGTGGCAGAGCAAATCCTAAAGGTATATCATATTTATATGTGGCAGATTCGTTAAAAACATCATTATACGAAACGCGAGCTTCACTATTTGATTACGTTACTGTAGGAGAATTTCAATTAGAAGAAGATTTGAAAATTTTAAATTTAAGAAACCCTAAAGATGATCCTATTCCCTGGTCAGAAAATGAAGCAATAGAAGACTTCTTAATTTATGTGCCTTTCATTCAAACACTGCAAAAAGAAATTTCGTTACCAATCAGAAAATTAGATAAGCAGTTAGATTACATTCCAACACAATATATTTCAGAATTTATAAAATCGTTGGGATTTGATGGAGTTGAGTACCAAAGTTCATTATATTCTGATGGTTATAATTTGGCCATTTTCAATCCAGATAAACTAGATTGTCGCACTACTCAAGTCTATGAAATTGAAAATATTGAATTTTATCATAAGGAAATAAATTAACTAGCACATTCTTTTTCCTGTAAATTCAAATATGTCTAAAAAGAAGAAGCATCACTTTATCCCAAGATTTTACTTAAAAAGATTTTCCATTGGCGAAACAGGTAAAAACATAGGCTTATACAATCATAAGAATAAAATTTTTATCAAAGTAGCACCAATAAAACACCAAGGTTGTGAAAACTATCTATACGGAGAAGATGAGGTAATCGAAAATGCTTTGGCCAAAATGGAAAGCGAAGTTGCTAAAATGTTTTATTATTGGACTGAAGAAAAGTTACTATACCCACCACCAAAAGGTACAAATGGCTATATATTATTAAAGAGGTTTGTAATTTATCAAGCTTATAGAACCCCTAGTTCCGGAAAACAAATAGAAGATAGTGTCAATGAAAGTATGAAAGCTATATTAAAAGCATACCAACCAAGTATGTGGCAAAAATTAAAAGATAATACTATTGGTTTTAATAATCCGGTTCTGACGGCATTAATAGGTGCAATTGAAAATGAAAAACTATTAGATTTTCTCGATTTTGGTTTTGTTGTAAATCTTTCTCTTTTACCATTTGTTACGTCAGATTCGCCAGTTGTTTTATATAACCAGTTAATGGAAAAAGCTGGTAATTATATTGGTGCAACTGGATTAGTTGCAAAAGGGTTGCAAGTGTTTTATCCAATTCACCCTAGATTAATGATATGTTTGTACGATTCCAATGTATATGAGTTTAATAATGGGGAAAATGATTGCGGTTCAACAGAATCTATCGACGAAGTTCATCAGTTAAATTCTTTACAAATAATCAATAGTGACACTCAAATTTTCTTTAATGATTTTGTCAATAAAGAATATGCTGAATTACTTTTTGAAGAAAATGAAAGCTACAGAAATGATTTTAAGAATATTAATACGGCTTTTACAAGAGAAGGTAGAAATTTTTTCTTTATGAGTTCAAAAGACCCACATATAAATTTAAGTTTAGATTTTTTCAAATTGAAAGTAAACCCAAAGGATTTTAATGGAGTAATAGCACCTTTGAGGCACCCATCATTAGATACAAGAAGAGATTAACTTAACAAGCTTGTTAATTCCTCGCAGATTAAACCCCAACGTGTAGCCATAACAAAAAGCCATAACTTGTTTTGGGCATAGTCGAAATATCTTTTAGTTTGTTTCGTGCTGACCATAGAAGTTATCTTGAAATAGATTCAAAATGTTACGGTTAAAATCCTCTTATCTCGATACCACCTATTTCTACAACAAAAAAATAGAATACATTTAATTACTTTATTATGAAATCAAGAGATAAGAGAATTCAAACCCTATTAAGATTTTGTGTTTCCATAAAGCATAATATCAGAAATTATATAACGAAGCTTGTCTTTTAGGTCATATTCAATATTTAATTCCTCTGCTTTATTACACATATCTAAAAGTTTTGAGAAGCTACTTATTTCATTATCAATTTTCCGATTAAATATATCAGCAAGTTTTTTGATGTTTCTAAAAGAACTTTTTGGGTTTACAATTTTGCTGTGAATTTTTACTCTTAATTCATCAGGTGTTTTAATTGACTTTACATTTTTTAATTCCGAAATGAAATCATCCGATGTATTTAAAATTGTATCTATATCCTTTAATTTCTTGAAAACCGTTTCTGGGCTAGTAATATGTGTCAATGCTAAATTACCAATATCAATTTTAGATTTTTCTCTAGGAATTAAGTAAAATCCTTGTTTTGACTTTCCGATTACATTTATAATATTAGAAAAATTTAACGAAGCATTACCAAGATCATTTGTGGAAATTTTGATGGCAGTAGATATTTTACCAAATGCACCAGCATCTTTTAATAACTTTTCAGTTACAATTATTTCTAATTTGGATTCATTTAAGGCTACACTTGTAAAAGCATATTCTGTTCCTTTGTTTTCTTTCATATTGTTATGAAGTAACAACATAGAAACTACAAAGGCAAAATCAACACCATATTCTTTGTAATTAGTAGATGTAATTCCTCTTAAATAAGTTTCATCCTTGTGCTCTACTAATCTGTAACTTTTAAGTTTATTATATTCTTCATGTGTTTTTGCCAACTGACGAAAATGATTGACATTATAACGTGCTAATTCAGGTTGCCCAATTTTAAATAGGTTATTGGCATATTTAGTCATCACATACTCATCTAAAAATGAATTTTTAGAATTGTAAATTGCAGTAGCTTCTAGGCTTTCTTTTAACTCGTCAATTTCTACATATTCATCAAATTTAAAAATGATGTTCTTTTCTAAATTACCATCAACAACCGTTTCTTTCTCATAGACATCTATATCCTTGGTTTTAGCATATATTGTATATCTCTTAAAATTATTTATATAATATCTGACATGTTCATATACTAGATCTATATAGTCAATAAAGACATATTCATTTTTAATATTTTCAATATCAAAGAAGTTATAAATGTTTTCCTTGTAAGGATGGTTATCCACAATACTACATAATTCACCAACTTTAATTCGTCCTGTAGATTTATCAGGGTCAAGTTGTATTTGTTTCTGAATAAATTTTTCTTTCATCTTATCTGTTTTTATTTAATATTAATTTTAGTGTAATTAAGCCTGTCGCTAGGAGTAAACCATTTTGAACTTGTTGGCTTTTTTCTTTACCAAACTGAACCCAGTTTGCAAAATGTTCACAATTGAATCCCAGAAAACTATATTTATGTCCTAACCTTGATAAGGCTCTTGTCCTAGCATTTAAAATATCTAAATGATTACCTTCAAACTTTCTGATTTTAACAGGCTCATAATCAATTAATAATTGATTTAATTTTGTTATATCTAGGAAGCTAACACCTTTTTCAAGGTTTCCTATAAACTGGTTGTTACCTAAATAAACAATGTAATGGTTTAAAATTCTGCCTAAACCATTTCTCTTTTTTGCTACCACCACATCCATAGGAGATAGACTATTCAATAATTGTAATTGTCTTATCATACATTACTTTTTAAAAAATTAAACTTTATTTTTCTTTTCTAATACCTTTAAATGGAGTGTTACTAGATGTCTTGCCATCTATAAACTTTCCCGTGTTAGAATCTCTTTTTACCCAAATTCCTGTTTTTGGATTTTTCACTTGCGAACGGTTCTTAACTGCACCGTGTCTGCGATTATCACCGCTTTTTCCATTTGTTGCCATTTGCTAAATTTTATATGTTTTATACTCTTATATGCTTGTGTTTTCATTTTTTTTACCATTGTTTGGTAAATTTTTACGAAATTGGAGCATATACTTAATGAATGAGAGTAGCTACGACTTCAGAAATAATCGAACAGCTTAATGCTATTGACATAAAGAGACTTTTGAATAAAATGGAACTCTATGTCAGGGATCGCTTTTATGATAAGAGCGATAGAAACAAAAGAGGCTTCCAATTTCAAGATTTTTGTCAACAAACACTTACTAAAGCTTGTGATGGTACTCGTAAATGGAAACCTGACAATTGTTCATTTGAGCAATTTATATTTTGGGCTCTACAAAGTGATTTAGATAGCTTTTTCAAGAAGTTCAAAAGGACAGAATTAACTTTAGAAAAAACCCCTCAATCCGAATACATTATAAATCTTCCAAACTATATCGAAGAAAAATCTATTGATGATAGTAGTTTTGAAAAGATTGATGAAAAAGTACAATTGCAAGAATGGATTAAGCAATTAAAAGACCAAGGAGCAGATAAAGATGAACTAGAAATGTTTGAATTTTTTGCTGCTGGTATCGACAAACCAAAGGAAATAGCCGAATTACTTGATAAACCTATTGAAGTAATTTATACAATTTCAAGAAGATTAAGAAGAAAAAAAATTAAACTCAACGAGAAGTGGACAAGCTTAAAAAAACAATAAAGGAAAGTCTAAATAATTTTAATGAGGCTATTCCTAACGATTTAGTTAGAAAGCAGCTCGAAGCAGATGGAGTTGATTGGAATGAGCATGATTTATTACAAGATAAATTTATCAAACAACTTACATTTAAGTTAAATGCGAAAGCAAATAAAGAAAAACAAGAACGTATGTTGGAAAGAGCTTCCAATTTTTTCAAAGATGCTTTAAATAAAGGATTAGACAAACCTATTGCATACATGAATAATTTGATTAACACAAATCAATTACAAACTCAATTTAGTAGGTTGGAGAAAATGTCTGAAGAACAAATCAAGGATGTCATTAAAGATCAAAACTTGATTGAAATACTAGAAATGCTTGAAGAAGAATCAAAAAGGGAGCAATAGAGCTAAAGAAATATTAGAACAAATTGGTTTTGATGAGGTTACAGATCTTTCTATGAAGGATTTGTTAGCAGGTTTTGATATTATATATCTTGAAGAAGAGTTAAATGGTTCAGATGGAAAAATTATCAGAGGTAAATTAAAAACTATCATAAAGGTTGACTCAAATATCTCAACATCACAACGTAAACGGTTTGTTGCTGCACACGAATTAGGACATTTCTTTTTACATAAAAAATTAGAATTTCATTTAGATAATCAGAAGACATTAAGTTGGCATAGGTTAGAAGAAACTTATCAAAAAGGTATTCAAGAAATAGAAGCAAATGATTTTGCTGGAGAACTTTTAATGCCAGAAAAGGTGTTTAAGGAATTCATTTCAGGAGAATCTTTTGGTCAAGCTTTAATCAAAGAAATAAGTTTGAGATTTAACACAAGTCTTACATCGGTTATTTTTAGAATGATTACTTTGGATATTGCACCTATTTTTGTTGCTTTTATTGTTAATGGGGTTGTTCAATACTGGCGTAAAACTAGCGATTTAAAATGTTGGGTAAATGATATTACAAAACTTCCCCCACCAGAATTTTCGGTAGCAAAAGAATATATTGACGCTAATTATGAATTCATATATGAGGGACCAGATAAAACTCAAATAATAGATAAGTCGACTTGGTTCAAACTAGATGATCAGGAAGAAGATATTGAGTTTTATGAATATTGTATTCCTACCAAAAAGTATAAGACAATTATTAGTGTAATTTGGGAAGCATAAGTCCCCACAAACCAAAACCCAGTTTGTTGCTATTGCAAAAATCCCCTGTCTTTTGGTTTGTTCCGCTCGCCAACGCGCTTGTAGTTTTTGGCTGCCAACCCTCACACAGCAAATTGCTTGTTTTGCTTAAAAGAATTATTTGCACAATTTGGTACAGCAAAAAAGCAAAGAGCTGTTTCTAACCCTCACACCAAAAACTACCCAAAGCTATATTTACATAACGGGTAGTTATAGTAGCATTCATTTAGTTTCTGTACTATAACGCCATTATGTAAAATAACCACCTTGCAGCCGCTTAATTCGGAACTCGAAACATTATTTGTGGCTATTCATGAGCACCTCTAAAACAATAGAAATGATGCGAACTAAATATCCGATTTGCCCCTGCGCTACATTCTGCATTTTTAATTATATATCTTATTCCATGTGAGTATTTTGGAACTTTTATACAGTATTGTATAGAATATTATTTAATGTTTTTAAATTAGTTTTTTTAATTTTAAAATATGGAAATATCTGATTTGGAACTGAACTATCCAAGACAAGAGTTGTCAAAATATTTGGATGAATACATTGCCCAAGCAAAACACTTGCAAAAAAAGCATAGTGGGTTACTTATTACTGCAGAACAATTCAAAATTCTTGAAAATGAATTTGATATTTGGCTAGATGAGGTTACTGCTTTTTTGGATGCAAGCATAAATACCCTTTTTGAAAATGAATATTCCAAATCCCTTAAAAGCAATTTAAGTGATTCAATAGGAATAGCAATAGAATCTTTGACAGGTAAAGATGTGAGTTCAATGTTATTCAAACACAAAGCTTTTAAAGAAAAAGTTCAGAAAAAAATGAATATTCTTATCAAATTTAAAGGAAGACTAAAATTTATTCCAGAAAGTGAACTTGCATTAAATACCATCGATTCAAGAAGTGATGAGGTATCAAAAGAAAGTCTGCTTTTAAGCGAAATTATTCATCCAGATTTAAAGAGACGTTGTCTTAAATTTTTTGTAATTGGAGAGTATGAGAGCGCAGTGTTCGAGGCTTTTAAGATAATTGAAATAAAAGTTAGAGATATTATAAAAGTTGATCAAGAAGAACTTGGTGTTACATTATTAAGAAAAGCGTTCAAACCAAATAATGGACTTCTTACAAATAAAGAATTACCTTTTTCGGAAAGAGAAGCCTTTGCTCATTATATTTCAGGAGCTTTTGGATTTTATAAAAACCCCAGCTCACATAGACATGTCGATTTGGATAAGGTATCTGCGATAGAAAGAATAGTTGTCGCTAGTGATTTATTAAAAAAAATAGATTCCAATAGTAATAAAACTTAAACCTCTTTTCCCCACCACCCATTTCAGCGGTGTAGATTACAGCAATTATTAATGTTTGCCAAGTGTCTGCGGTAGGATGCATTTCATTCGCTCAATCCCTTATCAGGGAATCGCTCTTTCCATTTACCCACCTCAACACCGCGCATAAAAAAAGAGCATTTTTAGAAAATGCCCTTTATTTATCTTTCCAACCGCTCAACATCAATAATCACTTCCACCTACGACACTTTGCCCCTAAAAGTCTCATTATTATTTAGTATGAAGACATTAGTTTTAATGCAGTCTATAAAAAGTCTATAGCCCTAAATTGAAATTATTATGTAATTTACAAACATTGAAAAAAGCATAGAAAATAGAAATCTTGACTTTAAGACAATACATACAAAACTCATTTGGTAATTTGAAATGGTTCCATATGTTCCTCGGTCTTGGAACAGTTATGCTATGTGCATTCATATATGCTAATTTGACGAATAATCCTATTGAGTCAGATGTATTGCAGCAAATTAAAATTAATAATCCTACAGATATACAACTTCTGGAAAAGAACAGAATGCAAGTATTATTCATGCAGGAAAGAGGATGGTTTTTTTTAGCATTTTCAGGTTTGACTTTATCCATAGTATTATGGATAGGTTTATCAAACCGTAGTAAGAAAAAAAGAACGTACGTAGGCTATAAATATAGGCTTTCCGAAAGGCTTACAACTCATGCTAATGAAAAATTGAGTTTTCAAGAAAGACTTCATTTAAAGTTTAAGGCACTAACATCCAATGATCTTTTAGTAGCCGAAATGCTCGCTGACGGTTTAAGTAGTAAAGAGATTGCGATAGAATTAAACATTTCCCCAGCTAGTGCCAATACTGCACGTTACAGATTAAGAAAAAGAATGCAGCTTGAACCAGATACCGATCTTTTGCAGTTTTTAAGACAAATTTGATACAGTCTATATAAAATCTATATCCAAACTTTGGGCTACTCATTATGAACGTTCATTTTTGCTTTACGTTTAATGATAATTAAATAAGTATGTATAGATTAATAATTCTTTTAGTGCTATTATTTCCTTGCACTAATATTTGTGCACAGGGCTGGACTGTGAAACTGG
>Ga0316209_1001209_pt1 | contig 29618 bp, 24 predicted proteins | sample 6monopyrite_MG_FD_204945 | JGI IMG/M metagenome (GOLD analysis project Ga0316209, IMG submission 204945) | Microbial mat bacterial communities from mineral coupon in-situ incubated in ocean water Damariscotta River, Maine, United States -... | ecosystem: Environmental > Aquatic > Marine >...
CTAGCGAAACTCAAGCCGATAGTGCCAGCCACAGGATAACAAGCCGAAACATCTCCGCTTGTACCAGTCAAATCAACGACATCATTCGCACATGCGCGCCAAACAGAGTGAGTTATTCAACAAAATCAGCCCAATTTAACGGATGCTGCGGAAAGCATTAATGGCTGGTTTGTGGAAAATCCTGCATCTTATGAGCTGGGCGAATGCCTGTGATCATGTCTGCGCGATGTCCACGAGCGAAATGGCCAGGGTTCAGGCCCCTGTGTTGGTCAGGGGACAAACTGCCCCATAGGAAACACAAACTGCCTTACCCAGCCGCCTTCATATCCCCCTCGACCCCGGCCGACCGCGCCATCTCCGACCATTCCAGATCCCCGGCATATCGCCAGGCCATATGACCGTGCTCATCCAGCGCGAACAGATGCAGCCAGCGGTTGTCGAATAGGGTGCGCACGCCCTCGTGGCGGCGCAGGATGTCCGTCATAGCCTCGCGGGGGGCTTCGATGCACACGGACAGGCGCAGCGGATCATGGGCGTACCCTTGGCCTTCATGCACCGACTGCCAGGGCAGTCCCGCGCGCAGGGTGCCGCCATTGCCTTCGACCACACCGATACCGCCGGTGACGTTATGCAAAAGCTTGTTGCCGGACCCGAATGCCTCAGGTGCCACGGTGGAGCCGTAATATTGCAGGCTGATCCAACTGGCCACGACAACGGGGGCGGTCATGATCAATTCCAGCACGCCGAAATCCTTATCCTTGTGCCAGTCGTAGTCGTGGAGAAACGCACGCCCCGCAAGGCTTTTGCCCGCTGTCCGCGAACGCGGGGCGGCGATGAAGGCCTTGCACCCGGCCAGCGCCCATTCCGGGCGCGTTTCGGCCCAGTCGCGGCTGCGCAGGTCGATGTCGGCGTCCCCCGCCGCACGCGGCAGACGCAGGGCCCGCTCAGAACGTGTGACGATGCCCGCCTGCGCGAACCAGTCCTTCGCTTGTCGGATGTCGGTCTCATAGGCGGTGGATGGATGGTCGGCGGCAAACAGGGTGATCCGATCGGTTGTCGTGTCGTGCAGTGCGCCCAGAAACAGCGTATCGGCGGGGATGTCGATTCCACGTTCGGCCAACCCTTCGCGCACGTCCGGCGCATTCAGCAGACCTGCCAGAAGTCGCGCGTTCACGTCTCCTGCATAGCCGCCACAGGCGCCACAGTGCAGACCACTGGCGAAGGGGTTATTCACGACGTTGGCTCCGTGCCCCGCCAGCACCACCAGACGTGCGAAATCTGTCGTCAGAGACATGGCGCGCAGGATCGTCTCGGCAGCGTCGATCTGCGCGTCCAGAGGCAAGGGTGGATCAAGGCGGGGTGCGGGGCCATCGCCTGCCGCATCGGGAGCGATGTTCAGCGCGTCCCGGACCAGCTTGCCCGCATAGATCGGGCCCGTCGCCTCCACAAAGGCGAAGGACGACACGGCGGCCAGTTTGAACCGGCCCCATGCGCGGCTGGCACGGGCCTTGAACCGGGCTGTCTGCTCGGCGCTCACGTTCTCGCCTTCCGAGGTCGAAGTGACGCCGGGGTTCAACAACACCGGCAAGCGCAACTCGTCCACGTCTGACGCAAACCCTTTGTGGGAGGCGGTCAGGCCAAAGAAACCTGCAAAGCCCAGGGTCTGGATGTCGGGGTTCATCGCTTCCAGCGCGCGGCGAAACACTTCGGAGCGCACGTCGATGCAGAACGCGGCCTGAAGGGCAGGCCGGTCCTGTCTTGGTGCCGGGGCAGACGCGGCGAAGGTCGCGGCCAGATCGCGCTGCACCGCGCGTTCCCAAGCCTCTTGCAGGATGGCGTTGATGGTCAGGTCGCGGTCCGGCGCGACCGGGGCGGCGTGAGCCGCTTTGGTCTGGTTCCATTTGTCGGCAATCTGGTCTTTGTACTGCGTGAACAGCGCCTCTTCCCACACCAACCGGATCGTCAGCAGGTCGGTGATCGTCTCGTCCGACGCCTCGGCCAGTTCCGCCTGCCACAGGTGATAGCGCGCAACCTGCGCCCATCCGCCAAGGGAAAACAGCAACTGGTGCAGGTAGGTCTCGAGCATGTCGTCGCTCAGCCCCAACCGGCTGGACGCGCGCACCCGCGCATCATCCGCCATATCGGGTGTTTCGCTGACAAATTGCGCAAAGCCAGCCAGCCCCGCGATCTCTGGCGTCAGATCATGGGTCGCGTTCTGCCGCCACGCGTCAAAAGCGCCCCGCCTGCGCGGTGCCGCCCAAAGCGCCTGACCCTGGTCGAAATACCCCGCTGCCCAATGCCCGAACCGGTCCGCCAGAATACCGGGCCAGTCGATCCCTGACACCTTGGCCGCCAGATCGGCCACGGTGGGCTGCGGCGCGGCAGTGTTGGCCGGGATTGCGGCACTGCGCTTGATCTCGGCCAGATCAGGCACATCGTCCGCCTGTTGGGCTTCAATCGCGGCAATGATGTCGACGTCGGTGATGGTTCCGTCTTTGATCAACGCATCAAAGTGCGCCCGCGGCATGGTCACCGGCACACCACCGACCCGCGCCAGTCGTGCGCCGACCTGTGCCAGACTCTCACCGGCCTGACCCAGAAAAGGGTTCACGGCGACCGATGAGGCCAATGGCCAGACGGGCGGGACGGCGCGTGCGGCGGTGTCGCTCGCCTTGATGATCTGATCGGGTGAAAGTTCAGATGTGGGTGTCATTTGGAATATCCTTCTGTGCGATCAGAATTCTCTTTGGTCGACCAACCGCCAAGCAGCTTGTCAAAAACGGCATTGGCATAAAGCCCGTTGGACAGGTGCACGCGCAGCCCTGCCGAGGCGGGGTGATAGGCCCAGAGCGGGAACATCGCCTGTGCCACCGCCACCAGACCAAAGCTGAGCAGGGCCAGCACAATCAGCGCCCATTCCAGCGGGCCGGGGGCCGGTGTTGCGGACAGGGTGCCCGCCATCAGCCATTCGGCTGCGGTCTGCAGTGCGAAATACCCCACGGCAGCAGCCACCGAATAGGCGGCGGTGCGTTGTGTCAGCACGCGCGGCGCCGCGTCCGCTAGACCTTGCGCCAAAAGGTAGGCGACACCGAAGATCAGGATCGCGCCCAGTGCAATGGCCTGCGGCGATTTGCCTGTCAGACCGAAGACGAAGCCCACAACCGCGTAGATCATCAACGCGATCAGAAACGCACGGCCCACCGCGACGCCATCGGGGATCGCTACGGGGCCGGGCCGCCGGATCGCGGCCACATTATCGACGGCTCCGCCCGATGCAAGAAAAGCATGGGCCTTGTAAAGCGAGTGCGCCACGATATGCAGAAGCGCCAGTGGGAACAGCGCCAGACCGCATTGCAGGATCATGAACCCCATCTGCGCTACCGTGGACCACGCGAGCGAGGTCTTCACCGCCGATTGCGTCAACATTACGAGCCCGCCAAAAAGCGCCGTGAACCCACCGATCATGACCAGCACGGCCAGGACGCCAGGGGCCAGCAGCATCACATCCGCGAACCGGATCAAGAGGAACCCGCCCGCATTGATGACGCCTGCATGCAGCAGGGCAGACACGGGGGTCGGGGTTTCCATCACCTCGGTCAACCATCCGTGCATCGGGAATTGCGCGGATTTCAATATGGCGGCGATGGCAAGGAATGCGGCGATCCATGTGGCAAACTCAGCGTCTTGGCCGGCCCGTGCAGCCTCCAGAATTGAGGCCAGATCGCCTGTTTCATACGCGATGAAGATCAGGACCATGGCCGCGAGCATTGCAGCATCGCCCAGCCGGGCCGTGACCCATTTCTTGCGCGCCGCGCGCTGTGCGGCGACACGCTCAGGGTAGTGAAGCAGCAGCTTGTGCAGCGACAGACTGGTTGCGATCCAAGCAAGGGCGAATTGCAGGGTGTTGCCTGATGTCACCAGAAGCATCACCGCCGCCAGCGTAAGACACAGCCAGCCCGTAAATGGGCCCTGCCGCGCTTCACCGTCCATGTAGGTTGCCGAATAGCGCACCACGACCCAGCCGACAAAGGTGACCAGCAGCAACATCACGGAGCTGACCGCATCGAGCCGGATCGCAAGGCCAAGACCATTTGCGCCGATTAGCGGACTGGTCGCAGGGCCGGTCAGCATCAGCATGGCCGCCGAAACTGCGGCAACAGCCAAAGCGCAGAGCGCGCCGATCTCTGCCTGTGGCAACACGGCGGACGGCCGCAGACGGGGCCCGCGAAAGGCGACGAAAGCCAGCGCGATAAGGATGGCGGGGGCGGCGAGAGGTAGGAACGCGATGAACAAGGCTTGGTATCCTTCTGACCGGATTGCAACGTAGAGGTCGGATAGCAGCCTCGAGATTGATAATAAAATTCATTGTTTATTAAAAATCGTTCTGATTAATATATTGGTATGACTGAATTCAATTATCATCATCTGCGATATTTTTGGGCCGTGGCACATGACGGCAACCTCACCCGCACGGCAGACCGGCTCAATCTGTCGCAATCCGCCGTCTCAGTTCAGATCAAGCAGCTCGAGACATCCCTGGGCCATCAGTTGTTCGAACGACGTGGGCGGCAACTTGTCCTGACGGAGGCGGGCCGCATTGCGCTCGATCATGCAGATGCCATCTTTGCTGCGGGCCGCGAACTGATCGGCACTCTGCAAGAGAAAGGCCGCGCCCGCCAAGCCATCCGTATCGGCGCGCTGGCCACCCTGTCGCGCAATTTTCATATAGAGTTCTTGCGCCCGATCCTTGGACGGCAGGATGTAGAGATTATCCTGCGCTCGGGGACGAGCGCCGATTTGCTGCAATCTCTCGAGGCCCTCAACCTTGATGTCGTCCTGATCAACCGCGCCCCGTTGCGCGATGCTATAACGCCATTTGTATCGCACCGGCTGTCCGAACAGCCTGTCAGCCTTGTCGGCACGCCGGATCTGTTGGGCAAAAACCCCAGATTGAATGATCTGTTGGCCAGTCAACCGATGATCCTGCCGACGGCCGACACCGGCGTGCGCATCGGGTTCGATGCGCTCACCCAGCGTCTTGGCATCGTTCCCCAGATCGCGGCCGAGGTCGAGGACATGGCGATGATGCGTCTTCTTGCACGCGAGGGCGTGGGACTGGCGGTCCTGCCACCCATCGTCGTCCAGGACGAGTTGAACAGCGGCAGGCTGGTCGAGGCGGACCGTCTCCCTGGTATCGGCGAGACCTTCTTTGCAGTTACGCTATCGCGTCGCTTCCCGAACCCGATCCTGTCGGAATTGCTTGAAAGAAGGGCGTTGTAGGCGCATCGAGAAAAAACTCCGACGCATCCCTGCTGCGCAACGAAATTCCGCTCCACGGAGCATTCCATTGCAGTTGCATACAGAACCCAACACGGTGAGCATTGGAAAACCGGCCATTAAAGCGTTTCGACATTAACCTGCGACATATCCGGCAGCCTTGAAGTAATTCCAGCACTCGGCTGGGTCGTAGAGATCGCAGATTGCTCCGATGGCCTCAAAAACCTCGGTGAAGGTTCTGGCCCCGATCTTTCGAAGGTGAGCTTTCAGCTTGGAGAAGGCCTGCTCGATGGGATTGAGATCCGGCGAGTATGGCGGGAGGTACAGGAACCAGCAGCCGTGGTCGCGTAGGGCCTGAGCCGCCTCCTTGTTCCGATGGGTCGCCAGATTGTCCAGGATGACAACGGTTCTTGGGGCGATCTCTGGAACGAGGACTTCACGGATGTAGGCGGCAAAGGCCGGGCCATCCATCGCACCCTTGATGACCCATGGTGCGATCAGCGCGTCCTGTGCCAGGCCCGCAATCAGTGTCTGGGTTCCCCAACTCCCAAACGGGGCATCCATGGTCAGGCGATGACCCCGCCTGGCCCTGCCGCGCAGGCGCGTGAGGTTCGTCTTCACTGCCGTTTCATCAATAAAGACAACACGTTCGGGCAAGGCCGCAATGGCAGGCAGCCGATGCTTGAACCAGTCGGCCCGCTGGCACCTTACCTTCGCACGGCGGCGTTCGATGGCCACCAGTGACTTTTTTTATACGTGAAGCCGAGCCGGGACAGCAGGTTGGCAATCGAGGAGTGGTGCACCTGCACGCCCTCGGCGTCGGCAAGCGCATCGCGCAGCTCGAAGAGCGTGATGTCGGGGTCTTGCGCGACCAGTTCCGCAAGGAAAGCCTGATGCGGAGCCAACTTTCCCCGGCCACGCGGCGGGCCCTGTGGTGCGGGCTCAGCATGGCCCTTGGTCCGAACCTGACGCGCCCACCTTGCACCTGTGGCGGGCGAAACCTTCAAACGCAACGCCGCCGCACGCCCGCTTAACCCTTCTGTAATGTACTTCTGAAATCGCGCCCGGAGCGCCGATGGCAAAGGTGCTGACATGATCCATCCTCCCAATAAGGATGAATCACATCTGAACCCTCATGGGAATCCCCAGCGACTCAAGTTCAAGCCGAAACGCTTTAAGCTGCCAGCAACCAAAGACTGCTTTGTCCCGCATTTTTCCAGTTCATTCGGCCCGTAGCGAATGACGCAGTTTCCCGAACCGGCCACTCGTGACCAACGCGGCGAAGGTGTCGAAAGAGCCCAGTTTGACGAATGATGCAACTTGCACCAATGACCGCTTTGCTCGACCTGCCGATCACCCGCCAACATCCCACAAGGAGTGCCAAGAAGACCGCGCCATTTTGCGGCTATCATTTCCACGACTTTCGAATGGTGCAAAGCGCAGAGGGATTTGCTATGGTTCAGACCTGTCTTAGGAAGGTGTTTAAGTGATGGGACGAACCCGACATGCCGACAAAATTATCGAGGTGACCCAGTCTTCTTCTGCCGCCGCCCGGTCGCAGGTCGCAGCAAGTTGGCACCGCTCTGCCCTGAAATACGGGTTAGACCCGGATGAAACCCGCGCTCCGGAGCGGGTCGAACAAGCCGACCTCGAAAATAGACGGGCCGCGCTTGAACGGTTCATGATTGTCGCCTCTCCACGGTTGGACACACTCTTTTCGCTTGTTGGACAGTCCGGTTGTGCCGTTTTGCTGACTGACGCAGAGGGCATTGTGCTAGACCAACGGATGTCGGACGGGGACACCTCTGCGTTCGAGGCATGGGGCCTGGCAGCCGGATCGAATTGGAGTGAAGCCCATCAAGGCACGAATGGTATCGGAACCTGCCTGACCGAAAACCGCCGCGTCATTGTCGACCGCGATGAACACTTTTTTGCACGCAACACCGGCATGAGTTGCATCGACGCGCCCATCTATGGCGCAGACGGATCCCTGGTGGCAGCGCTTGACGTTTCCTCAGCCCGGGCCGATCAAACCGAAGCGTTCAACCGCTTGATCAGCGCGCAGGTCGGGCAAACCGCCCGCGCTATCGAAGAAGCCTATTTTCGCGCGGCTTATACTTCCTCTCGTATTATCGTAGCTGACGGCGATGATTGTGAAGCTGCGGTCTTGCTGGCGGTGGATCGTGATGACCTTGTTGTAGGCGCAACCCGTGCTGCGCGAAGTATCTTCGGTTTACAACGAACCGGCACGATATCTGCACGGCCTGCTGCGGACATCCTCGGGCGTGAAGATGGCCCAACCGGATTTCAGAAAGCCGAACGCGCTGCTGTGGTGCGCGCCCTCGCACGGGCTGATGGCAACGTGTCACAAGCAGCGCGGCAACTTGGTGTCGGGCGTGCCACACTGTACCGTCGTATGAAACGGCTGGGCCTGAACGAAAGTTGACCGAAGCTGTCTCACTCCTGAGACACAACCCCGCAACATTCGATTTCGCCCTGATGACCCCTCCGGAAACTTGCCCCTAGATGCCTCCAGCCTTGGTGGAGGACCGAGGCATATTGGAGGAAAATTATGAAAGATCTTACGCACACAGAGGCGGGAACATACACGTCGCCGTTCAAAACCAAATACGGGAACTTCATTGGCGGCGCATTCGTAGAGCCTGTGAACGGGCGCTACTTTGAAAACGTCACGCCGATCACTAACGAGAAAATCAACGACATCCCGCGCTCCGACGCGGCTGATGTCGAACTGGCACTGGATGCCGCCCACGCCGCCAAGGAAGCATGGGGCAAGACATCTGCGACAGATCGCGCCAATCTGCTGATGAAAGTGGCCGACGCGATTGAAGACAACCTCGACCTACTGGCGCAGGCTGAAACATGGGACAACGGCAAGCCGATCCGCGAAACCGTAAACGCCGACATCCCGCTCGCTGCGGATCACTTCCGCTATTTTGCCAGCATCCTGCGCGGCCAGGAAGGTCACATGAGCGAGATCGACGCCGACACGGTCGCCTACCACTATCACGAACCCCTCGGCGTCGTTGGCCAGATCATTCCATGGAACTTCTCGATCCTGATGGCCGCATGGAAACTGGCACCGGCATTGGCAGCAGGCAACTGCATCGTCCTGAAACCCGCTGAACAAACGCCAGCCGCCATTCTGGTGCTTGCCGAAATCATCAACCCGATCCTGCCAGCCGGTGTGTTGAACATCGTCAACGGCTATGGCGCAGAGGTCGGCGCAGCACTGGCGACATCCAAACGCATAGCCAAGATCGCGTTCACAGGGTCCACCGCGACGGGCCGCACCATCATGAAAGCGGCGACAGAAAACCTGATTCCGGTCACACTGGAACTCGGCGGGAAATCCCCCAACGTGTTCTTTTCCGACATCATGGCAGAAGATGATGCGTTCTTTGACAAAGCCATCGAAGGCTTCGTTCTGTTCGCCTTCAACCAGGGCGAGGTCTGCACCTGTCCGTCCCGTGCGCTGGTTCAGGAAGACATCTACGAGCCCTTCATGGAACGCGTTATCGAACGGGTAAAGGCCATCAAACACGGTGACCCACGTGACCCCGAAACCATGGTCGGCGCGCAAGCCAGTGTCGCCCAGCAGGAAAAGATCCTGTCCTACTTCACCATCGGTCGCGAAGAAGGCGCCGAGGTTCTGATCGGCGGCGAAGCGGCCAAATTTGACGGTGAACTGGCGGGTGGCAACTACATCCAGCCAACCATCTTCAAGGGTGACAACTCCATGCGGGTGTTCCAGGAAGAAATCTTCGGGCCGGTCGTGTCCGTGACGACGTTCAAGGACGAAGCCGAAGCTTTGGCGATTGCCAATGACACCATGTACGGGCTTGGCGCCGGCGTCTGGTCGCGTGACATGAACACCTGCTACCGCATGGGGCGCGCGATCGAAGCGGGTCGCGTTTGGGTGAACAACTATCACGCTTACCCTGCACACGCTGCATTTGGTGGCTACAAGCAGTCCGGCATCGGTCGCGAAAACCACAAAATGATGTTGGATCATTACCAGCAGACCAAGAACATGCTTGTCAGCTATAATCCAAACAAGCTGGGCTTTTTCTAGGTTTTTTTCAGCCCCCGCCTTTGTGCGGGGGCTGTCTCTACGATTATTTTGATCGTGCTGTCTCGCGCCCGAAAACAGGGTTCCGATCTTCATTTTGGCCTTTGTGATCAGGATGCTCCGCTCCTCAGACGTGAGGGTTCTGTCTGGACTATCCGTGCAGCAGCGTTTCAATCAGTCGTCTCGAAGTCAGTTCGACCCTTCACTCGAAGTCGTGTTTCACAAGGCATCGATAAGAGAAACTCACCGATTTTGAATCCCGAATGGAAATTCGGAACTTTTAGGAGAAGCCATTGGCGCACCCGCAGCGAACGACAGCAAAGTCCGCATTCTTCCAGTTCATTCGGCCCGTAGCGAATGACGCAGTTTCCCGAACCGGCCACTCGTGACCAACGCGGCGAAGGTGTCGAAAGAGCCCTTAACGGAAGTGTTGGATTCTTGCTGCGCGCGCACGCGGCGTCGATATTGCTGCGGCAACAAAGTTATACATGCCGCAGTGCAGGGGCAAGACCGGTCATTCATGTGATCTACAGCAATAACCAGGCGCTCAAGAACAAAGCCACGCCACGGGGCAATGTGTAAGTTCGCTGTGAATTGACCCTTATGTCTTGCTCGCAGCCCAAATTGCTCCGCGGCGGATCATCTCGGTGACCTCGGGCACCTTGAGGTCGTCCAATTCATGCCCGATCGAGCAGTAGAATACGCGCCCCTTGTCCCAACGACGGATCCATGTGACGGGCATGACGGTTCCCTCAATCCACCAGAGGTGGTCGCCTGAAAACGTCGTTGTGGCCAGCACGCTGTTCGACGGGTCCGTCAGCATATAGTATTGTTCCGATGTGATGCGGAAACTGCGGATGCCTTCGACCAGTGGGTGATGCGGCTGGCAGATCGTCACGTCGTAATCGATGTAGTCTTCCTTGGGCTGCAAGTTATCGGGCCAGCCGGGGGGATGGGCGACGAACTGGCCGCCGATCAGAAAATGATAGGTGGGACGGTCGCGAAACGCGTCGCCCATGTGGCCGTGCCAGCCGACCAGACCGCAGCCATCGCCGATGAGCTTCAGCAGGCCGTCCTCTTGGCGCTTGGTCATATTGCCGAATTCTTCTTGGTGGCCGGAGCGGGCGGAGGACCAGATCGGGGTGATCAGATCGACATCGGCCATATCTTCCGGGCGCTCCAGCGGTTCAAGCGTGTCGTGCACGATCACCTCAAAGCCATTGGTTTCAAGAAGATCGCGGTACCAATCGGCGAAATCCATGGGCGCGTGGCCTTCCCAGCCACCGACGAAAAGAACTGCTTTCATATCTTGTTCTCCCTCATGAATGTCAGGATTGAGGCCATGTCGCGGGCGGCATAGCCATCCGCTTCAGCCTGTCTGAGAATGTCCAAAGTGCTCAGTCCCTGCGGCATATCAGTGCCGAGTTTGTGGGCCAGATCGGCGGTGACTTCCATATCCTTGCGGGCCAGTGCGACGGTGAAGGTCACCGCGTGGGCGGCCTCATTCAGGTAAAGCGGGCGGCGGTATTTCAGCATTGGCGCGCAGGCGGCCGACGCTTCGATGACGTCAAAGGCGGCCTTCGGTTCGATGCCTGCGGCCTCGGCCAGGGTCATCGCCTCGGCCAGGGTCTGGTTGATGCCATGTATGAGCGAATTGACCGCCAGCTTCATCACCGCGCCGCTGCCCGTTTGACCAAGGCAGAGGGTTTCTTTGCCCATTGCATCAAACAGCGGGGCGAGCGGTTTGGCGTCTTGCGGCGTGCAACCTGCCATGATGACCAGCTGCGCATCGGCGGCGGCCTGTGTTGCGCCGGAGACCGGCGCGTCGATCACGCACGCGCCCTCAGGCACGCCTTGGGCAAGCCGTTGAATGTGATCGGGGCTCATTGTGCCCATCTCGACATAGGTTTGCGCCGTGCCGGCGAAGAGGCCGTCAGGGCCAAAGTGAACGCATTCAGACGAAGGATCATCGGCGAGCATGGTGAGCACCACATCCACAGAGTCTGAAAGTGCGCTTGGGCTCGGCGCGGTTGCGCAGCCCAGTTCTGCCGCCAGCGCGTCGGACTTCTCAGGTGAGCGGTTCCAGAGTGTGAGCTCAAAACCAGCACCCAACAGGTTGCGCGCCATATGTGCGCCCATCCGGCCCAGCCCGACAAAGCCGACCCGCATCACGCCACCTTTTCGGTGTCTAGACCGGATATGGCCGCGATGAGGTTTTCCTCTGTTACCTCTTCAGAGGTGAAGGTGCGCATAATCCGACCCGAATACATCGCAACAATACGGTCGGCCACGTGGAGCACCTCAGGCATCTCTGAACTGATGACGATTACCGCGTAGCCCTGTGCCGCCAACTCGCGAAGCAGGTTGTGGATCTCTGCCTTCGATCCCACGTCGATACCGCGCGTGGGTTCGTCTACGATCAGCACGTTGGGGCGCATCGACAGCCATTTTCCGATGACGATCTTCTGCTGATTGCCTCCCGAAAGGTTCCCCACAGTCTGTTTCCAGCCCGGTGTCCTGATGTCCAGCTTGTCGCGATATTGATCAAAGATCGCGATCTCGGCACCATCGGCGACGAAAGGACCGGACTTCAGGTCATCAACTTGCGGCAGGGTCATGTTATCGCGGCAGTTCATCCCCAAAACGAGGCCCTGTCCCTTACGGTCCTCAGGCACAAGCGAAATGCCCCGTTCAATCGCATCATGGGGCGCATTTATTCGCACCTCTTCGCCATCTAGCAAAATCGTACCCGCAGATGGGTTGCGAAGGCCAAACAGTGTTTCGGCAATTTCTGTGCGGCCTGCCCCGACAAGTCCATAAAAACCTACGACCTCACCGCGCCGTACTTCAAAGCTGACATCCTGATAGAGATCACCGCAACTCAGCCCGCGCACTTCAAGCGCGACATTGCCCAATTCATGATGGGTTTCGTTGCGGCTGAGGTCGAGCTTGCGCCCGATCATCATATGGGTCACGCCCTCTTCGTTGGTGTCGCGCGTGTTGACCGTGCCTTGGTACTGGCCATCGCGCAGAACGCTGATCCGGTCGGTGATCTTGAAGATCTCTTCCATCCGGTGGGAAATATAGGCAATGCCGACACCTTGCGCCTGCAAGTCCGAGATCACCTCGAACAGAACAACCTTTTCGGCGTCTGTCAGCGAGGCGGTCGGCTCATCAAAGATCACGGCCTTTGCATCTACCGTCAACGCGCGCGCAATTTCGACCATCTGTTGGTTGGCGATCGAAAGGTCACCCACACGCGTCTTTGCTTTGAAGCCAACCTTGAGCTTCTCAAGGATCGCGTTGGTCTTGGCCTCAAGTTCGGTCCAGTCGACCAAACCGAACCGTTTGCGCGGCAATTCGCCCAGATAGATATTCTCGGCCACGGAAAGCTCATCCGCGAGGCTCAGTTCCTGATGGATGAAGACGATGCCTTTGGCCTTCGCATCCAACGGGCCAGACATGACGACCGGTTTCTCGTCCACGATGATCTGGCCTTCGTCGGGTTGGTGAATGCCGCCGAGCACCTTCATCAGCGTTGATTTTCCGGCGCCATTTTCGCCCATCAGGGCATGCACCTCACCGGGCAGGATCGAGAGAGAGACACCATCAAGGGCACGCACACCCGGAAAGGTTTTCACGATCCCCTCCAATCGGAGAACAGGGGTTTGCTCGGTCATACCTTCAGCTCCTCTTTGCCTTTCACGTTCAACTGACGATCAAGGAACAGCACGACGATCAGGATCAGACCGATCACAAGGTTCACGGTGGATGTGTCGGCGCCGATATGGGCAAGACCCTTGCGCAAAAGCTGGATCGCGATAACGCCCCCGAACGTCGAGACGATTGAGCCTGCCCCGCCTGTCAGCTTGGTACCGCCCAGCACGACGGCGGTGATCACCCACAACTCGTAAAGCTGGCCATCGTTGGGATTGACCGATCCGGATTCCGAATAGAAAACCACGGCGGACAGCGCTGCGAGGAAACCGATGATCATGAAATTGATCATCATGTGCGGACCGACGCGGATACCGGCGTTGACCGCCGCTTCGCGGTTGTTACCGATGGCATAGGCGTTGCGGCCATGGACCGTACGGTTCATCAGGAACCAGATCGCCGCGGTCACGATCAGCAGGAACCACGTCGCGGTGTGCAGGCCAAATAATTGCGCCTCGGCGAAGTCGACCAGCGTCCAGTTGAGATTGCTGGTCGGCTGCTCTCCATTGTACATGAAGACCAACCCGCGATAGCCCAACATAGAACCAAGCGTCACGATGAAGGCGTCCACTCCGGTCTTCCACACGATCAACCCATTGATCGCACCGAGAACCACTCCGGTCAGCAGCGCGAGAGACCAGGCCACGGGAATGACCCAATTTTCGAGCCCTGCGAACATTGTCCACGACATCGAATCCAGCAGGATGATGGCGCAGATCGCGTAGATCGCCCCGACAGATAAGTCGATATTTCCGTTCACCATGACGATTGTCATGCCCATGGCAATGATTCCGATAGGCGCGGATTGCTTGAGCAGAAGCAGCATGTTGTCCGCGTCCATGAAGGCCTTATCACTGACCGAGAGGAACTCGCCCGCCACCGAGAAGAAGATCAGTTCGAGAACGATGAAACCCCAGATGGCACCGCCCTTTAAATATTTCGAGAGTTTTCCAGATTGCATAGTCTTCCCCCTTACGCGATCGGCGACATGAGCTTGCCGCGCTTGGCTGCAATATCGAGCCAGACCGCGAGGATAATGATGATCCAGGTCACCACGTACTGTACCGAGAAATCAAGCCCGACCAGTAAGAGACCGTTCTGAATGAACCCGAGGATCAGCACGCCGATCACGGTCTTGAAGATTGTCCCCGAACCACCCAGCAGCGATGCACCGCCAAGAATGACTGCGGCGAGTACTTCAAGCTCTAGCCCTTGCCCTACAGTATTTTGCGACCCCATGGAGCGGCTGGCCTGGATAAGACCGGCCGTGGCCACACAGAACGCACTCATAATGTAGCAGAGGAAAACCACGCGTGCCCGCCGGATGCCCGAGAAGGTCGCCGCCGTACCATTACCGCCTACGGCGTAGACTTTTCGGCCAAACGGTGTCTTGGCCAAGATAACTCCGAGCAAGGCCGCTAGCGCAATGAATATCAGGATAGGCGTTTGAATTCCCATGATATTACCTTGCCCGAAGATGGCAAACCACGTGCCTTCCTTGTCGGCGATATCCATATTCTTGCCGCCCGAATACGTCAGCGTCAGCCCGTGGATGGCCGAAAGCATCCCCAAAGTGACAATCAATGAATTAAGCTTGAGATAGCCAACGAGAAACCCAATGAAGGCCCCCAGGAAGAGCGTCATCGCAAACATGGCAGGGATAGCAAGGGTCGGCCCTAGTTTGTCGTGAAGATCAAGGACAACGATGGTCGAAAAGGACATCATCGACCCTACGGAGAGATCGAGATTGCCGCTGATAACGACAAAGGTCACACCCAGCGCCATCACGCCCAAAATGGCCGAAGACCTAACCACGTTCTCAAGATTATCGAGGGTCAGGAACCTAGGATTGGCAATCGTGAACCCGATTATGAAAAGCGCGAAGGCAATCAGGATGCCCTGCTTCGCCAGAAACTTTCCGATGTCCTGCTTCGTAAACTCAGCCATTAGTTCCTCCCGCGAACCGCGTTTTGCGGCCCCAAGTTGTTTTTCTGTCCAACCTGCCGAAATCCCTCCCCCGGCATGTCAGATCAAACCAGCGTCATACCCCCGTCGATCATCACGATCTGGCCTGTCATGTAATCGCTTTCCGGCGCAGCCAGAAACGTGGTCGTTCCAATGATATCTTGCGGCTTTGCCACGCGGCCGCGCAGGATTTCAGCCGAAAACTCCTCCATCGCCTGACCTGGCCGTTCGGCTGCGCCAATCTCCATCAAGTCCTGATCGACCTGTTCCCACATCTCGGTCGCAACCACCCCAGGGGCAAAACCTGTGACCGTTATATCGTGCTTTGCCAAATCGCGGGCGCCCGATTGGGTGAGCGACACGACGGCAAATTTACTGGCACAATACGGGGCCACATTGTCAAACCCCTGTCGGCTGGCGATCGAGGCGGTGTTGATGATCTTGCCGCCTGTGCCTTGGGCGATCATCTGGCGGGCCGCTTCCTGCATGCCGATCATACAGCCCAACCCGTTGACCCCCATAATGAAATTCCAGTTATCTTCGGTGACATCCATAAAGTTCATCGGCCGGTTGACGCCTGCATTGTTGAAATTCACATCCAGCTTTCCAAACGTCGCGACCGTATGGTCGATCATAGCGCGAACCGCGGACCGGTCTGTCACATCGACCTGTGCGTGGATCACCTTTTTGTCCCCATATGTCTTCCGGTTCAGGTTAGCGACTTCGGAGACCCGATCGCCGTTAATGTCGGCAAAACAAACGCTTGCCCCTTCCGCCAGCAGCGCCTCGGCGATAGCTCGACCGATACCTTGCGCGGCCCCCGTAACAATACACGACCGCCCAGAGACTCGACCCATTGGCCCTCTCCTATACCTGAAATTCTTTTTAAATCATAAGGGGTTCGAGTGGGAGGGGGGCCGCAGCCCCCTTCCCGAAGTTGGGGCCCTAGAACACCGGCTTGGTGAACTGGTCCATGTTGTCCTGGGTAATCTTCGGCGTATCGAAGTAATTCAGGAATGGCAGATCTTCGCCGTTGAGCAGGTCAATCGCAGTCTTAAGTGCTGCTTCGGCGTCATCGACTGGTGACTGGTAGATTGAACCCCAGTAGGTGCCTGCGGCCATCGCTTCATAGCCAACTGCGAAGTTAGTTGCGCCAACAAAGGTAATGCCCTCGCGGCCCGCAGCGATCGCTGCGTTCATTGCGCCAACGCCCATGTTGTCGTCACCGGAATAAACACCGTCGATGTCGTCATACTGGACGAGGAACGCTTCCATTACTTGCTGTGACTTTTCGCGGTTCCAATCACCAGGCTGCTCGTCGATCTGCTCAACGTTCGGGCAGACTTCGGGCAGACGATCGTTGAAGCCCTGCGCGCGTTCAATCGCCGTTGTGTAGCCGGGCTGACCTGTGATGTGGACGACCTTGGCTTCGTCTTCGATGCCCAGTTCTTTGAAGCGGTCACACATGATTTCGGCAGAACGGATGCCCTGCGTGACGTTGTCAGGACCAGAGAAGGACGCGACGAAGTCAAAGCCGGCTTCGGCGATGTTGGAGTTGGTCACGACAACCGGAATGTCAGCCTGATATGCCTTACGCACAGCGGGGATCACGGCCTCGCCGTTGGTCGGCCAGATAATGATGGCGTCGACTTCCTGCTGGATAAGGTCTTCCATCTGGGCGATCTGGCGGGCCACGTCACCACCGGCGTCCAGAACGACGACTTCAACATGAGGGTTGGCTTCGGCAGCCGCAATGAAGGCCTGCTCATATGTGGTTTGGTAGCTGTCGACACCCACGTTGTTCTGGGTGATGCCGATTGTCATCGTTTCGTCGGCTGCGGCCATGCCTGCAACGGCCATCGCCGTCGTGGCGGTCGTCGCTGCGAGAAGTGTGCGGATTTTCATTTGTGATTTCCTCCCAAGGAATCTTTTCTGAACTCAGTTTAGCTGGCTCCCCCCTCCATAGGGGAATCATGGTCCATCGGACTGCGTTCACCATGTGGGTTTGCCAGAAGCACCGCGTCACCAAAAATATCCGTTATGATAATTTCTTCGTCCGAATTGGATATTTTTGCGATACGCTTTGATCACCAACTCTCGCAACCTACGGAGGGAAGCATCGATGGGCAAATCAGATTCGTTCAAAATGAATATTTCGGCCGACGGTCGCAAAACGCAATCGCCAAAGCAAACCAGAAAGAAAAAAACCAGTCCGATGAATGCGATGAGCGCAACAAACATGGCCCGGTTCAGGCCCCCAAGGGCAAAAACCGAGATGCTTCAGATCATCGCCTTTCTCGAGGATTTGGGTGACGAACTGGAGGACGTGGTAGCCCTGTCCGCACCGAATCCGAACCTGCGAATGACGCTCTTGTTGCTACGTGGACACCTCGAAGGGCGTGCGATTACCGCCACTTCGCTGATTGGTGCCAGCCGCGTGCCCTACGCCACAGCGAACCGCCGCCTAAAGGAAATGGTGAACGCTGGTCTGATTGAACAGCGCCCCCGCACCAAGACCGGCAAAAGCTTCTCTATGCACCCCAGCGAAACACTCATGGATCAATGGGCCCAACTGTCGAGCCGCGTGGGTCGGTTGGCGGCAAATCGGTTCGGCGGCAAGCAAACGCTGGGAGAGGCCGACGACTACTACTTTGGCGAGTCCTACATGGACGCCAAGTCGATCCCCCCGCTTCAGGTTCTGTCCGAACCGCTGAAGCTTGCCGGTGGCCTGCGTGTGCTGGTTCACGGGGACCCAACGTTCATGGTCATGGAAAACCTCAAGCGGCAATTCGAACAGTCCATCGGGGTGCAAATCAATCAACGCGCTTTTTCGATTGATCGCCTGCACGAAGAAGCCGTCCGAAATTCAGAACGCAAATCCAGCCGCTACGACATCATCGCCGTGGATCTCCCATGGGTGGGGGAGTTCGCTGAGCGCGACATTCTGATGCCACTGGACGAGGCCATGGACATTGCGAGCGTTGACCCGGCAGATTTCCACACGGCTGGCTGGAAGGCGGCCCATTGGGGCGGCAGGCCCTATGGTTTGCCCGCCCAGACCACGCCCGAATTGTTGTTCTACCGAAAAGACATGTTCGCCGAAGCCGGGCTTGAACCACCTGCTACAACCGATGCGCTCTTGGCCGCCGCCAAGGCGCTGCATGACCCCCAAAACGGCCGACACGGGATTGCGTGGAACGCCGCGCGCGGAACGGCGCTTGGCCACACAGTGCTTATGACGCTTGCCGATTTCGGCCAGCCTGTCTTTGATCTGCCCCCCGTCGCGGGCGGCTTTGCCACGGGCCACCTCGCTGATCGGCGCTACAACGTCACGATTGATACGGAATCAGGTCTCCGCGCGGCCGAGTTCCTGCTGGAATTGCTGGAATACTCACCTCCCGATATTCTGTCGATGTCCTGGTATGAACGCGTACGGCCCTATGCTGCGGGTCGCATCGCGATGGCATACGGCTACACCTTGCTGGCTCCCTATTTCGAGTCGGACGAAGAGTCGCCCGCCAACGGTCAAACTGGTTATCTGCCCCATCCCGCTGGCCCGGGTGCCAGCCAGATCGCCCCTGTGGGCGGCTACATCATGGGCATTCCCGCCAATCTACCGCCGGATCGCGTGCCAGCGGCTGTTGAGGCGCTACGCGTCTTCACCTCGCCCGAGGCACAAAAGCTCTACGTGCAAAACGGCAGCCGGACCAACCCGCGTTATTCCGTTGGCGCGGATCCAGACGTCCGGCGCCTGTCGCCCATCTTCGAGGCCGTCGATGCCATGTCATGGCGCGACGAGTTGCAATTCTGGCCCCGCCCGCCCGTGCCGGAGATCAGCGAGATCATCCAGATTTGCGGAGAGGAATTCCACGACATGCTGCGCGGTCTAACGACCCCGGCAGAAACACTGCGTCGCGCACAGGAGAGGGCCGACGCCATGATCAAAAGACACAGGTCTAAGTGACAACAGGAGGAGACATCCATGGACCCCAACCGCCTCAAAGGTAAGAATATTCTCATCACCGGTGCCGCCCGCGGCATGGGTCAGGCCAACGCCGAAAACTTTGCCGCCCAAGGCGCGAATGTCTGTCTTGGCGATCTGGACGGCGATGAAGCGCAGAAAGTTGCCGATGCGATCAATGCAGCGGGGAACGGCGAGGCGATTGCTGTCAAAATGGATGTCACCAAGCGCGAAGACAACGCCGCCGCCGTTGCCGCCACGGTCAAGGCCTTCGGGTCGATCAATGTCGGGCTTTTCAACGCGGGCCTGAACAAACCCCGGTTCTTCATGGATATTGACGAAGACAACTGGGACATGATCATGAACGTCAACACCAAGGCGATGTGGCTGGGCATGCAGGAAGTCGCCCGCCAGATGATCGCCCAAGGCCCGATGGAGGATCACCCCTACAAGCTGATCAACGTGGGCTCGATCGCGTCGAAAAAGCCGCTGGTGGATGTGACCGTCTATTGCACCTCGAAATACGGCTGCCTTGCGCTGACAGAATGTGGTGCGCTTGGTCTGGCCGAGCACAACATCACCGTGAACGGCTACGCGCCGGGCGTGGTTGTCACACCGCTCTGGGAGCAGTTGGACAAGGATCTGGTCGAGATTGGGTTCAAGGAACGCGAAGGTCAAGCCTATGAGGATATCGTTGACAGCGCCCTTGTGATCAAGCGCGTTTCCTATCCCAAGGATATCGTCGGCACCGCGTCGTTCCTTGCATCCGACGATAGCGATTACATGACCGGCCAAATGATCTCTATCGATGGCGGCTGGGCGACGACCTAAGCCAACACCCGAATTTTCAGCAACAAACCGGGTGCGCATGGTCCCACCCGAAAGGAGTTTTCCATGTCAGAACGTCCAGGCAATGCACTCATGCCAAACCTGCTCACCCCTCAGGATCTTGAGCCCAATTGGGAGTGGCGCGAAAAGCTGCCGGCCCATGGCCACATGTCCGTGGATTTCGAACGCCGCATCGATCACGACCGCCTGCGTCGCTACCGCCTTGCGCGGACTCGCCAGTCGCTGAAGAACTCGAACGCGGGCACGCTGCTTTTGTTCGATGTGAACAATATCCGCTATGTCTCGGCCACCAAGATCGGTGAATGGGAACGCGACAAAATGTGCCGCTTCTGCCTTCTGACAGGTGACGACAGCCCCTACGTCTGGGATTTCGGGTCCGCCGCGGAGCACCACAAACGTCACTCCGATTGGCTGGAGCCCAGCCATTGCCTCGCAGGCGTGGTCGGCATGCGCGGCACGATCCCGCCCGAATTCGGGCTGATGCAGAAGTATGCCAAGCAGATCGCGCAATTGATCAAAGATGCCGGCATGGCCAACATGCCCGTGGGAGTGGATTATGCTGAAACGGCGATGTTTCACGCTCTGAAGGAAGAAGGCCTGAACGTCGTTGACGGTCAGCAGATCATGCTGGCAGCGCGTGAGATCAAAAATACCGACGAGATCCAGCTTCTGACGCAAGCCGCGGCCATGGTCGATGGCGTCTACCACATGATCTACGAAGAGCTAAAACCAGGCATTCGCGAGAATGACATTGTCGCCCTGTCCAACAAGATGCTCTACGAGATGGGCTCCGACGATGTGGAGGCGATCAACGCCATTTCCGGCGAACGCTGCAACCCGCATCCGCACAACTTCACCGACCGTTTGATCCGCCCCGGCGATCAGGCCTTCTTTGACATTCTGCAATCCTATCAGGGATATCGCACCTGCTATTACCGGACCTTCAACGTGGGCCGTGCGACCCCGTCGCAAAACGATGCCTACGTGAAGGCCCGCGAATGGATCGACGCTTCTATCGCTATGATCAAACCCGGCGTCACGACCGACAAGGTGGCTGCGGTCTGGCCTACTGCGGAAAGCCTGGGCTTCGCCAACGAAGATCAAGCCTTTGGCCTGCAGTTCGGCCACGGCCTTGGTCTGGCGCTGCACGAACGCCCGATCATCTCCCGCGCCGTCAGCTTGGATCACCCGATGGAAATCCAGACCGGTATGGTCTTTGCGCTGGAAACCTACTGCCCCGCAACGGACGGCTATTCGGCCGCCCGGATCGAGGAAGAAGTCGTCGTGACCGAGACCGGCTGCGAAGTCATCAGCCTCTTCCCGGCCGAAGAACTGCCGATCGCCAACCGCTACTGACCGGCGGTTTATCCGCGCCCGGCGTTCGCTCCCAGCGTCGGACGCGGGCCTTGCCCGTTTGCCCAAGAGGACATCATGGCCAAAACAAAGACAAACACCGAAGACTACCTACGCATGTATCGCCAGATGGTGCGCATCCGCTCGTTCGAAGATAACGCCAACCAGCTCTATCTGTCCGCCAAAATGCCGGGCCTGACCCATATGTATTCTGGCGAGGAAGCCGTCGCCGTGGGCATCTGCGAGGCGCTGAAAGTGACAGACAAGATCACTTCGACCCACCGGGGCCATGGCCACTGCGTCGCCAAGGGTGCGAATTTCAAAGAAATGTTCTGCGAACTTCTGGGCAAGGAAGAGGGCTATTGCCGCGGCAAGGGCGGCTCGATGCACATCGCCGATCAATCCAACGGCAATCTCGGCGCCAATGCCATCGTCGGCGGGTCCATGGGGATCGCCACCGGATCGGCCTTCACGGCGAAGATGCTGGGCAAAGACGATGTGACTGTCTGCTTCTTCGGCGACGGGGCGACGGCACAGGGCCTGATGTATGAGGTCATGAACATGGCTGCGCTTTGGAATCTGCCAGTCATCTACGCCTGCGAGAACAACGGCTATTCAGAATACACCAAAACCGAAGAAATCGCCGCCGGTTTGATCACCGCCCGCGCCGAGGCCTTTGGGATCGAAGCGCACCAGGTCGACGGGCAAGACGTGCTGGCCGTCAACGAACTCACCCAAGACCTCGTAGCGCGGGCGCGCAAAGGCAAAGGCCCCTTCTTCATGGAGTTGATGACCTATCGTTACCACGGCCACCACGTCGGCGACATCAACCGCGAATACTACCGCTCGAAGAACGAAGAGAAGGACTGGAAGGAAAATCGCGACCCGATCATCAAATTCCGCGGCTGGCTCGTCGAGCAGGGCATTGCGTCTGAGGACGAGATCGAAGCGATGAACGCTGAAGTGAAGAAAGACGCCGAAGAAGCCGTCGCCTATGCTGAGGCAGCGCCTTACCCAGGCCAAGCCGAGGTCGATATGCATGTCTTTACAGACGTCAAACATGCGCTGGCCTGAGGAGGAAGACATGCGAGAAATTACACTGTCCCAAGCGGTCAATGAAGCACTGGCCGAAGAGATGCGCCGCGATGAAACCGTGTTCATCATCGGCGAAGATGTGGCCGAGGCCGGAACGCCTTTCAAGGTCCTCAGCGGCCTTGTCGAAGAGTTCGGCACCGAGCGCGTTGTAGACACACCAATTTCCGAACCCGGCTTCATGGGCCTTGCTGTTGGGGCCGCGATGACGGGCACACGCCCTGTCGTGGACCTCATGTTCGGCGATTTCATATATTTGATCATGGATCAGCTATGCAATCAGGCCGCCAAGACGCATTATATGTCGGGCGGCAAGATGAGCGCCCCCTTGGTTCTACGCACCAACATGGGCGCAACCCGCCGCTCGGCCGCGCAGCATTCGCAATCGCTGCACGCATTGGTCGCCCATATTCCCGGCCTGAAGGTGGCGATGCCATCGTCTGCCTATGAGGCCAAGGGCCTGATGAAAACCGCGATCCGCGACAACAACCCTGTCGTCATCTTTGAGGACAAGCTGATGTATAACGACAAGGCCCCCGTCCCGGAGGAGGAGTTCTTGATCCCCTTCGGAGAGGCCAACATCAAGCGGGAAGGCAGCGACATCACCCTGATCGCCACGTCCTCGATGGTGCAGGTCTGCGAAGCGGCGGCCGAGATTCTGGCGAAAGAAGGCATCGACGCAGAGGTCATCGACCCGCGCACGATCGTGCCTCTAGACGAGGAAACCCTCATCGCATCGGCCAAAAAAACCTCCCGCGTGATCGTGGTAGATGAAGGCCATCAAAGCTACGGTATCACCGGCGAGATTGCTGGCCGGATCAACGAAAAGGCCTTCTATCACCTCGACGCTCCGGTGCTGCGCATGGGCGCGATGGATGTGCCCGTCCCCTTCTCGCCCGCGCTGGAAGACATCACCGTTCCGACACCGGAAGCCGTGGCAGAAAACGCGCGCAAACTCATGTCAGGGGAGATGATCCATGCCGCATGAGGTCATCATGCCGGCGCTTGGCATGGCGCAGGACACCGGCAAGATCGTCAGTTGGCTTAAGTCTGCTGGCGATGCCGTGAAAGCCGGTGACGCGCTGTTCGAGGTGGAAACCGACAAAGCGACGATGGAGGTAGAATCCCCCGCCGACGGCTATCTGACAGATGTGCAAGCCGACGCAGGGGCCGATGTGCCCGTAGGCAATGTCATAGCACTTGTTTCGGACACCGCCGAAGACAGCGGCAGCGCCGCGCAGGCCCCCGTTGATGCAGGCGGCAGCGATGACGCCTCGCTGCCCGACGGCAAAGCCGTCATCATGCCCGCGCTTGGAATGGCACAAGATACAGGTGTAATTGTCGCTTGGCACAAGGGGCTTGGCGACGCCGTGGCCGCGGGCGACATCCTGTTCGAGGTCGAAACCGACAAAGCCACCATGGAGGTCGAGGCGGGCACCGATGGCTTCGTCGCAGCATTGCTGGCCGAGGCAGACGAAGCCGCCCCTGTTGGCGATACGATTGCCATTATCTCCCCCGAAAAGCCTGCCAATCCTGTGCAGCGCAGCATTGCGGATGGTGGCGCAGCAAAACCAGCTGCAACACCCGATCCGGCCCCAAAGGCGAAAGGCGAACCCAAATCTTCACCTAAAAAGGCGCCCAAAGCACAGGCTTTCACATCAGCTGATGGTCGTATCCTCGCCTCCCCCAAGGCGCGGCGTCTGGCGCTGGAACAGGGGCTGGACCTTAACCGACTGGTGGAGGCCGGACATCCCCAACCCTTCCACGTTGCGGATATTGAGGTCCTCAGCACAATGCCCGCGCAAACTGCCGGTCAAACCGCCGCACCTCCGCGTCGTCTGACTGCTGATTTGCCCACGGATGGCTCTTGCGCGTTTACCGAATGGGCGACTGAAAACACCGACCTGCAAGATGCAAACGCCATTCTCGCAGGCCTCGCCGCCGCAAGCCTTGGTCGCGACACGGCAATCATCGCCGTTGAAAGCTTCGAGCAAAGCCGCGCCTACACGGTTCCTGCCGGCCCGTTCAGCGCCATCACCAAGGCCGAAGATGATAGCGCGCCGGACCTCATCCTGCGCGATCTGCGCTTGAGCCGCGTCAGCACTGTCGATCTCGGCGAAGAAGACGCGCCGGTCCTCACGCTGACACGCACAAACAGCGGGCTCACCATCACACTGGAATGCGCAGGCCATCACCTGGCCGCCAGCGCCGCCGTCACCCTTCTATCAGAATTCGCAGGCCGCATGGAGCAACCGCTCCGCCACCTGCTCTAAGTCTCGGAGACACCTATGGAATATACCGATCTCTACATCAACGGCACGTGGACCAAAGGCACCTCGGGCGAACGTTTCGACGTCATCAACCCTGCCACCGAGGAGGTTCTCGCCTCCGTCGCCTCTGCCGACATCGCCGATGCAGACGCTGCACTGAACGCCGCCGAAGCCGCGATGAAGGACTGGGTCGCGCGCACGCCGCGCCAGCGCTCTGAAGTGCTCCGTAAGGCGTGGGAATTGATGACCGAGCGGCTTGATGAGTTCGCCCACCTCATGACGCTGGAGAACGGCAAGGCAGGCGTGGACGCCAAAGGAGAGGCTACCTATGCCGCCGAGTTCTTTCGCTGGTTCGCCGAAGAGGCCGTGCGCGCCGACGGGCTGATCACTCATGCCCCATCCTCTGGCGCGCGCATCGTTGTGCAACACAAACCGGCGGGCCTCGCCGTGCTGGTCACGCCTTGGAACTACCCCGCCGCGATGGGCACCCGCAAGATCGCACCCGCGCTGGCTGCGGGCTGCGGCGTGATCATCAAGCCTGCGTCCGAAACGCCCCTCACCATGCTTGCCCTCATGCCCCTTCTGGAAGAGGCGGGCGTTCCTGCGGGTCTCGTGAACGTACTGCCAAGCCGCAAGACGGGGTCATTGGTCGACCACATGTTGCATGATCCCCGCGTGCGGGTCGTCAGCTTCACCGGCTCGACCGGTGTCGGGCGGAAGCTACTGAAAAGCGCGGCCGATCAGGTCCTCAAACCTGCGATGGAGCTGGGCGGCAACGCCCCCGTCATCGTATTCGATGATGCCGACATGGACACGGCCATCGAAGGAACGATGCTTGCCAAGATGCGCAACCTTGGCGAGGCCTGCACCGCCGCCAACCGCATCTATGTGCACGAAAGCATCGCGGATGAGTTCACCAAACGCCTCAGCGCGCGGATGTCGGCCCTCAAGGTCGGGGACGGCACTGACCCGACCGTTGACGTCGGCCCGCTTGTGAATGCCGATACGCGCGACAAGGTCGCGGAGTTCGTCGCAGACGCCGTGGCAAAAGGCGCCAAAATCGAATGCGGCGGCACCCCGCCCGAAGGCAAGGGTTTCTACTACCCGCCCACGGTCCTGTCCAACGTGTCCGTGGATGCCGATTGCGTGCGCGACGAGATCTTCGGCCCCGTCGCCGCCATCCAAACCTTTACGGATCAGGACGAGGTCATCGCACGGGCCAATGACACCGAATACGGCCTTGTCGCCTATGTATTCTCTGAAGACTTCAAGCGTGCGCTACAGGTCTGTGAACGGCTCGATTACGGCATGGTTGGCTTGAACCGTGGCCTCGTGTCGGACCCCGCTGCGCCCTTTGGTGGGGTCAAGCAATCCGGCCTTGGCCGCGAAGGCGGGCATGAAGGCATGCTTGAGTTCATGGAAACCCAGTACATTTCGGCCAGCTGGTAAGGGGGCTGATATGAGCGACATCACCGCACCACCGTCGGTTCGTGCCCTTGCCCGCCAAAAGGGTATCGACCTTGAGAAACTGGCCAAGGATCTGGGCCGCACATCCATCGCGCGTGAGGATCTGGAGGGCGGAAAACCTGTAGGCGGACCAGCCGGTCACACATCTTATTGGGATGTGGACCACAACCAGTTCGGCCCCGTGACCGAAGAACCGATGAGCCGTTTTGCCCAAGTGGCCGCCGCCAACCTTGGCGCGGCCAATGCCCTTATCCCGCAGGTCACGCACCATGATCGCGCCGATGTCACCGCCATCGAGGCGCTTCGCAAAGAACTGAAACCGGAGGCACAGGCGCGCGGCATCAAGCTGACCGCGCTGGCGTTTCAGGCTAAGGCGCTGGCGCGAGCGTTGCGTGAATTTCCACGGTTCAATGCGTCGCTGTCGCCTAACGGCAAGACCCTGACACTTAAGGATTATGTTCACATCGGTATCGCCGTGGACACGGCCCATGGCCTCATGGTTCCGGTTGCGCGCGATGTGGACCGCAAAGGGCTTTGGCAGATCGCGACAGAGATTTCCGACCTCGCCACACGCGCGCAAAACCGCAAGGTAGGACCGGATGAAATGGGTGGCGCGTCGATGACGATCACCAATCTGGGCGGCATTGGCGGTATAGGCTTTACGCCCATCGTCAACCCGCCCGAAGTTGCCATTCTTGGCATTACGCGCACGGAAACTGTCACAGTCTGGGAGGGCGACACGCCGCGCCCCGTGCCAATGGTCCCGCTTGATCTGAGCTATGACCACCGCGCCATCAACGGGGCCGATGCGGCCCGCTTCGTCAGTTACCTTGCGGGGCTGATCGCGGATCCGCGCCGGATCATGGTCTAGGGGGCGCCAATGTCTGACAACCACGCCGACCTCATCGTTCTGGGCGCAGGCCCCGGTGGGTATGCCTGCGCCTTTCGCGCCGCTGATCTGGGGCGCAAAGTCGTCATGGTCGACCCACGCGCAACACTTGGCGGGGTTTGCCTGAATGTTGGCTGCATCCCGTCCAAGGCCCTCTTGCATGCCGCCGAAGTGATCCGCGAGGCCCGCCACGGGGACGACTGGGGTATATCTACCGGCCGTGTGTCCGTGGATCTAGACAAGTTGCGCGCGAAGAAAGACAGCATTGTCGAGCAGCTGACCACGGGCCTCGTTGGCCTTGCCAAGCGGCGAAAGGTCCAGACCATTCGTGGCACGGCACAATTCACCGGCGATAAGAGCCTTGAGATTGACGGCACCGCCTGGACCTTCGATCAGGCCGTGATCGCTGTGGGCTCCGCCCCTGTGCGCCTGCCCGGTTGGCCCGAAGACGATCGCATCTGGGACTCTACCGATGCGCTTGAACTCAGTGACGTGCCCAAGGCGCTCGCCATCGTGGGCGGCGGGATCATCGGGCTGGAAATGGCCACGGTCTATGCCGCACTCGGCAGCAAGGTGACTGTCATCGAGCTCATGGACCAGATCGCCCCCGGCGCCGATGCAGAAGCCGTGGCGATTCTGCGTGCCGCTCTGGAGACGGAGGGGGTTACAATCCACACAGGCACAAAAGTGACCGAGGTCAAAGCCACCAAAGCCGCGCTGACGCTATCTTGCGATGGTGGGTACGACGGGAAGATCAAGGCGGATGCGGCGATCCAGGCGGTGGGACGTCGTTCCAACGGGCCGCAAGTCGCCCCAGAGGCCGCTGGCGTCGAGATTGACGACCGCGGTGTTATTCCAGTGAATGTCTCTTGCCGCACGAATGTTGATGGCATTTTTGCGATCGGCGATGTCACCGGCAACCCGATGTTGGCACATCGCGCCACCCATCAAGGCCACGTCGCCGCCGAGGTCGCCTCGGGCCACGCCGCGGCCTTGGATACCGACCTTGTTCCCTCGGTTGCCTACACCAGCCCCGAACTGGCTTGGGCTGGCCTGACACAGGCACAGGCCAAGGACCGGGGCGTCGATCACAGAGTTGCCAGCTTCCCCTGGGCTGCGAGCGGGCGGAGTCTGGCCTCGGGTGGGGGCGATGGGCTGACCAAACTGGTCTATTGCCCCGAAACCCAGCGCCTGCTTGGCGCGACCATCGTGGGTCGAAATGCCGGAGAGCTTTTGGCAGAATGTGTACTGGCTATGGAGATGGGCGCAACACTCGAAGACGTGGCGCTTTCAGTGCATGCACACCCGACACTTTCCGAAACCGTAGGCTTCACGGCAGAACGCGCCCTCGGCACGCTAACCGATCTGTGACTTCGCTTGGCCCTTCTATAGAGCTCAGCAGGCAGTCAGCGCTCGTCACCGGAGCAAGCCACGGCATCGCCAGCGCCCGCGGCAGCTGGCCCTGACGCAAATATCAGCAGACGCTCCATCAACCTCGATTGCGCCGCGTATGTTTTGTTGAGTTGATCCAGATTGACGGTTCGGATTATCGCTCGTTCGAGAATAGGGCCAATCCCAGCACCCCGAACGGCTGGTTTGGTGAATTTCGCTTCACTGTAAAATGCGCGTTGCTGCAGCTGCGATGAAATGCTGCATCAGCATTGGCCGCATCTGCGAAAGGCGGTAAAGTCCGCATTGCAGACATACCCAGCCGCAGGTGCGAATGACCGCTTCTCGCTCTCAACTAATAATCCACTCGCTCAAAACCGTAATTTCCCTGGTAGTCTCTCCACTCTACGAAAACAGCTCTCGCACGGAGCGAACAGCCGCTTCTGGTTGGGCCGAACGCGGGAGGTATGGCCGCGCGGTTTGACCTTTGCCAGCTAAAATCGCCCTGTAGCCCATAAGACCCCAGTCGAACGCGAGCGTATCGGTCACAGTCCCCGTCGTCGCGATCATCATCGATGAAAACATCAAAGACACGGATCGATCTTACGAAATTGAACTCAGGTCCACTGATATCGATGTCCGCTCGATCCTGAACGAGCCGGAGTGCCTGGTTGGTGGAAAAGAAATTGTCGACTGGTAAGGATTGGAGTGGTCGACGGCCGTCGATCCGGTACAGGACTTCAAAGATGCGGCCAGCATTGTTTGATAGCCGATCGCTCTCATGTGACGCGCCCATCGGACAGCGCCAGATTTGCAGCGGCGGTTCCACCGGCCAGGGCGTAACCCGCCGGATGAATTCAGCGCGGGCCTGGGCGCAAGGGACGGAAGCGGGCCAGCCGCCAGACAGGCATAATAGGATCGCGCAATCGATGGGGTATGTCTGCGCGCGGGCGGGTACTGGCAGCGAAAAACCTGTCACGGTCAAAGCGACTGCAACCGAGGGGAGGAGCTTCTTGAGTAAATGGCGCATGCTGTGGAGCCTCCGGGATAGGAGTTCAGCATACATACAATAATATACTATCGCAACGCTAAGTATTAAGTCGCATAATGAAGTTTATGTTAACTTAGTTATGATGTTTTGATCAGTCCGATGTGCTTCGCCATTTGGAGTTATTACAAGCTACTCTGAGGATTGCCTGAGATCCAAGTCCTCCAATAATGCCTGAACCTGCTGTGCCATTCGCATTGCAATTATCTCATCATCCGGAGCACCAGATTCACGTGACATCGGAATTT
>Ga0316209_1001210_pt1 | contig 29527 bp, 32 predicted proteins | sample 6monopyrite_MG_FD_204945 | JGI IMG/M metagenome (GOLD analysis project Ga0316209, IMG submission 204945) | Microbial mat bacterial communities from mineral coupon in-situ incubated in ocean water Damariscotta River, Maine, United States -... | ecosystem: Environmental > Aquatic > Marine >...
TCGGAGTGAGTTTTACCGAGTTCTCGCCCGGTCGATTGCGCGCTGAGATGCAAGTGAAGCCGGACCTGCTGACGCCCATCGGGAATATGCATGGAGGCGCACTGGCTGCGGTCTGCGACCACGTTTTGGGTTGCGTCTGCTACCCACACATGAAGCGAGGACAGTGGGCCGCCACCACCGAATTCAAGGTCAACTATCTCGCTCCAGTCAGCCAGGGTGTCGCCGCCGTCGAGGCGGAAATCGTATCCCTCACACGAACGACCGCGGTCGTGCGCATCAGCATCGAGAATGAGGGCCGGCTAGTTTGCATGGCGCAGGGGACTGTGCTCATTCGCGACCCAAAACCGTAACCTCCGAAATTTCGGCGAGACTCTTTCATCAGCATCAACTGAACTCGTGCGGTTTCCGGCGGGCCAGCTTCTTCTCCTCGAGACCTGGAGCGCTTAGAAACTAGGGACATAGTGGACATTATGTCCCTAGTAATGATACCCTTCTCAAAGGAGGCGTATTAAGACGTGGTTGCAGCTGAGCTAATTCCAAGGAAAAACCCGGGACATAACGTTTCGACGCTCCGCAAGCAGTCGGGACAGAGCTTGCTCGCCCTGGCCGAGCTCTACTTCCGAACCGAGGTTGCCGGCTCTGCTCCCGGGACGGTCGATGCCAAAAGGCGCGACCTCGAGCGCTTCCTCTCCTATTACCTCGAGCTCTACGGGCACGGCCGGCCCGAGGAGTGGTACCCCTCGGTCACCCGTGACTACGTCTCGAACCTTGAGAAGGCTCGCAAACCTGCCGGCGGTCGTTACTCAGATTCCTGGGTCTGCCGGAACTACGCGACTATTCGACACTTCGCCCGGTGGGCCCACCGGAACGTCTACGAGTTTCCGATGGGAGCACCGACTGAAGGAGTCAGGCCGCCCGAAGAGCCGGATGGCGAGTTCCGCGGTCTCGACAGGAAAAACCTACTTCGTCTTCTCGCCGCCGCCGAAGGTCTTTGCCGGAGACCGCAGCGCGGTCCGAACACAAGTCTTCGGGACCGCGCCCTCGCCCATGCTCTGTATGCGTCCGCCGGTCGAGTTAGCGAGATTCTGTCAGTCGACCTCGAGCAATACGACGGCCGCGCGTTTACTTCAGTGCGACGGTCCAAGGGCTCGAAGAACGCAAAGCGAATCGGGCTCACCAAGGAAGCACGCGTCGCTATTGATGAGTGGATTGCGGCGCGTGGCTCTGAACCCGGTCCCCTCTTCTGCACATCGACCGGCAAGGCGGTCTCAAGGTCCAAAGTTTACGACCTTATGAAGCGCCTTGAGGGGATGGCGAACGCCCACCTCCCCTCTTCTGAGCAATTTGAAGTGACGCCGCATGTTCTCCGGCATACGCGGCTCCGTCGAGTAGCCGAGGAGAAGGACATCCGATTCGCCAAGAAACTCAGCGGCCATAAATCCGACCGCTACATATGGCGATACACAGACCCTTCGGATGAAGATTTCGAACGCGAAGTTGCTGACCTGGACTAGCAATGGCACTCAATTTCAAAGAAGCGACCGCAATCGCGCAACTCGCGGAACACCTCTACGACTACCTTCCCGGCTCGGGTGACCCGAAGTGGAAAGGGCATGTTTCCTTCAAGACAGTCGCCGCGGATGTAGGGGTGGCTCGATTCTGGCAAGAGGGAAGCAAGCGCCCGATGATTGAGGCGCTTCTCGGGAAGACTCTCGAGAAAGAACGGTCTTACTTTCAGCAGCTTGTGCTCGCAATTGTCCGCGCCGGAATCACGTACCGCGCGAAGAAGAACAACCCGATTACTCCAGACGACATTGACATATTGAATGGACTGATTCTCGGCGTCGGTTTCAAGTTCCCGGAACTCTGGGACCCTGATTTTCACGCCTCGCTTCGGATGGACTCAACTTCCAGAGCGAAAGAACGAGTCGAAGACGCCATTCAGCAAGAGCGAACGCGGGTCTCTGCTCGTTCCGCGCGCGCGGAGCACATGGACCGTCTTCGTCAAAGCTTCCTTGCGCTCCACAGTCTTCGACCTCAGGACGCAGGATTCGCGTTTGAAAAATTGCTAGACGCGCTTTTTTCACTCGAGGGCCTCTCACCGCGTGGCTCATTCCGCATCGAAGGCGAGCAGATTGATGGTTCTGCAATGCTCGACCACGAGACCTATTTGGTAGAAGCGAAGTGGGAGAAGGAACCACTTCCTGAAGCTCCGCTACTAACGTTCCGTGGGAAAATTGAAGGAAAGTCCGCATTCACGCGTGGGCTATTTATCGCGCTGAACGGAATATCCGAACCCGCTCTGGGCGCAATTACGGCCGGAAAGCAGCCGACGTTCTTTCTTATCAACGGACACGACATGATGATGATTCTCGAAGACAACCTGTCCCTGCCTGAGTTCCTGCGCCAGCGCCAAAGACTCCTCGCAGAAGAAGGCAGAGTTGTTGTTCCATACAACGAACTTCGGAAGGGCTCTCGACGCTAGTGAGCCTACCCACTCCGCTAGTTGTCGTTGTCCTGCCCAGAGGCTTCGGAAAATCGCGTAGACCGCGCTTGCGCTTCATCATCGCGTCTTCTTGCAAAGACACGCGCGAATTCTGCTGGAACCAGCGTCATTATCAGCGTCCAAAGCTGAAGCAGCGTAAGCGCCGCCAGAACAGCCATGCTTGCACCGCGCACGACGCGAACGTGTTCCATCAAAAATTCTGATTGCTTCAGAACCGGCCCGAGAACTCCCGCAAGCAACACCGTCGCAAGAATTAGCGTTGAGTAAAGCAGCGTTCGAAGCAAATCCTCGACGCGCTCGGAAGGTCGAGAGTCCGAGTCGCCGAAGAAATTATCGAGCCCTGACGGAAAGAGAATCGCAAGCCACGCACCCGATACACCAAAGACGATGGAAGCGGTCGTACGCAAAGCTTCCCAAGCGGGCCATTGGTCTGCCCACGCAATTTCGCGACCGGGGAACGAGACCCCAATAGCAATGAGCGCTCCGAGCACTCCAACAAGCATGCGCCGACTGCTCTGAGTCACGAGTCAATCTCAAGCGCGAGCACGTTGGCTCTGACGCCTTGCAGCGCGGTAAGCAGCTCCTCGGGGTCCACGACTTCAGGGCTCAACCACTTTACCTTCAGAGGGAATTGACTTTTTACCAACGCCTCATCGAGCCAGAGTTTTCTGCCGTCAATCTCAAAGCCCATTCGCTCCTCGGCAGCGTGCGAGGAAGCTCCCCAATGCTCAACCATTGCCGAAAGTTCCTGCTCGCTCGGAGTAATCTCCAGCTGAAAAGTGACGCTGAGCTCATCTCTACCAGCACTCGGCGGGTCTAGCCCCAACGTTCTCAGAACGTTGAAAAGCAAGCCGGGGTCCGCCGTCGTCCCTAGCGCAAGCGTCTCGCGTCGCACCAATCGCTTAATATCCCCGCGTCGCTCCCTAATCGTGTCAATCAGTCCCGCTCTCCGAATGGCGCCTGTGTTGAAACGAGGATAAACATCTGAGCGAACCGGGTCCGTGCCAGCCTTCCGGTACCCAGCGATATCATTGCCTTTTAGCACGGTATGGCCCGAGAATTTCTCAAGAAATCCTCTCATGTATTTTTCTAGTTCGCGGAGACCCGTCGCTCGCTTGTGAACTTGCGCGGCGACTACTCGCTCCTCAGACGGCATGAACCAGAAGTAGGTTGCAAAGCCGCTAATCGTCCCTTTTGGAGTCGCAGTGGTGCTGAGGTCCGGCTCGCCAACGGGGGAATCAGCCTTCACGTTCGCGACACCGGCTGCCGTTGAAGGCGCTTCGTTCCAAAGGACCAGGAGGAAGTCGCCCGATGTGCTGTCCTCGATAACCGAGAGGCAATAGCTGCCAAACGCTCCCGCAGCAGCTGGGTCGAATGTGTTCGTATCCTTGAGTGCCTTGCCATCAGTCCAAGATTTCAGGCTATCAAGCACGCCCGATAGCGAGCCAAACTCGACCTTGGAGCCACCCCATCGGTAGAAGCCGCACTTATCGATGGTGTACACCCGTACGCGAACTGTCTCATTGGCCAACTAGCGTCCTCCAGATGTTCCGCGCCTAAGCGTTCGAACATTTGACCGCCCACCCACGATTCTCTTTCCAACGACAGCTTCGAATGTCGAAGGTGTCCATCCGAGCTCATGGGCAGCGTCTGCTGCACTAATACCGAGCTTGCTCTCAGCAAACGACAGGGCCGTATCAACGAGTTCGGGCGGTTCTTCCTCGACCTTCCCCGGCTCATCCGTTCGCCATCCGCGTTTACTGATATGGATGTGCGCCCTTCGGTACTGGTCGGAATCGAGGAGGCCCAGGTCATGGCCACGCCTAACTAGGGCCTGTAGACTGACTCCCCATCGCTCTTTTAGGCGAATGAGTGCGTTCCAGTTCAGCCGTTTGGAACGTGGAAACTCTTTCACTACCCCTCTTCTCGGAAGAAGAAAGGCACTCGCGAATCGGTCCGCCTCGGACTCTCGCTGATTGTCATCGGTAAGGACGCCGGCGTGAAGTACTAGATGGCCGCACTCGTGCGCAAGGTCGAACCGAGACCGGTCTGGACTCTGCTTATCGGTGCTTCGAATAACCAATGGCCGAGGGCCGTGCCACGAGAACGCGTCCACCTTCTCGGAAACTCCGGAGAAGGTCGTGACGACGACGCCGGCGTGTTCGAGCGCCCTCGAGACGTTGTCAATTGGTGCATCAGCGGAAAGACCCCAGGCGTTTCGGCACGCCTCGGCGGCTCTCTCAATTTCCTCAACCGAATTCGCGTCGAAGTTGGGAATCTGGACTTCTGGAAGCCGTAGATTTCTCTCCAACCACCCCACGAACTCGCTAAAAAGACTTCCGTGTGCGAGCACTCGGCTCCGCACGTGAAGGGGTGTCGTTTTCCGCTTGCGGAAATGACACTCATCGTCGCGAAGCTCCACCGCTATCGGGCAGAGAAAAAACCTGCTCTCAAAGCCAAGTACTTCCGCAAGATTTTCTCGAATCGCTTCGGGCGGAGGCTTCAGGCCTGACTCCAATTGGTGAATGAACTGACGAGTAACGCCAATGCTCTCACCGAGCTCTGCCTGGGTAATACCTCTAAACTGTCGCGCCAGCCGAAGCCTGGGGGGGTAATCGGCTTCAGCTCCTTCCCGCATCTTCGTCGGCCGCCTCGCGCTCTCCCGGAAGTCCAACCGTGGCCGGCGGAAGCTTCACAGGTGCCTTCACCTTACCAAGCGCAGCAAGAACAGAGACCGTTCCCTCAAAAGGAATACTCCAAGCGTTTCGAGTCTCTTTTCGCTCGTTTACCTGCACAATCACGACCTGCGCTACGTATCCTTCGACATCAGTTTCAATAGCGATGACCCATCGCCAACCCTGCTGCTCTTTCTCGTCGACGAACTCCATCACCTCTTGTTCCCAAACGAGTTCGAGATTACTTCGAATCAGTAAATTCGACCGCGGACTCACGGCCGCTCCATGGAAGAAGCGGACCGGTACGGCTCCAATCCCGAACACGAAGCGGAAGTTGGGGTCGATGACTCCTAACCAATCGAAGTCGCTCGCAGCCTGAGAAATCCGGGAACAACTTCGGTAGAAGGCCGTGCAGCCCAAGTTCCACGGACCATCCCCCTTCTCGGGGTCGTACTCGTCGCGTGCCTCGTTTCGTACCTCGGCAAGCAATCGCGCAACCATCTCCAACCGGTCCTCAGTAAGGTCCGGATGGACCTCCCACGGCATCATTTTAGCCACAAGGCCTCCTGTACACGCGGTCTGGGGGAACCGAGCGCCTGCGCTTAAAGTAGCAGAATCTCCCATTTGTCAACCCATCCGGTCACGAATCCCAGGCTCTCCCTGCTTTGAAGCATTCCATTACGCATCGCCGCAAATCCAAGGTTGTTGTGCCGGGAATTCGCGCCATTACCTCCCCTGTTCTCCATCAAACCTGCGGACGGCGCCAACGGGGTGAACCGTCTGCATTTTGATAGGAGACAGACAAGATGACTAAGAACAAACCCACCACTACAAGCAAGCTCGGAAACGTCGAAATCGCCGCTTGGGAAAACGAGCACGAAGGAAAAACCTTCTTCAACTCGTCAATCGGCGTGCGGTACCGCGACAAGGAGGGGAACTACAAAGACGGTAGTTCCTTCAGCGAGCAAGACCTCGCTTGCCTCATCGCTTGCGCGCAGGATGTTCTAGGTGAACTCCAAGCGCGTCGTCGGCAGTAGCCGACTCTAGGGCCCGGCCTCAAGCCGGGCCCCCTTTTACTAGTACCTAAGAAACGGGCCACATCTCGAGAATCGACTTTGAGATTCTTCGAATATAGGCCGCGACAAACTCACGGTACCGATAGCTGCACGCCATCTGAACCTCGTAATCGACCCATCCACCAAGGCAGCCGTAAAAATCGGTCTGAAACGCGTACGCAAGCCCCGACTGCGTGACGCGCTCAAACGCCTCTCTGTTCTTCGCGTTCACGAGCAAGCGAGCGACGATATACCTGGCAAAGTCCTCGGATTGATTTTCAGGCTCGACTTGCTCACAGGCCAGCATCACCAGCTCGCACGCATCATCATGCGACAGCGAAAACCAACCTCGCCGCGCCTCGAGTGACTCCAGCAGCTCACGAACTCGCTCTTCGCCTCCAGCGCCACTTCCAATCGTTTCAGGCATCGCATTTCCTTAAGGATGGATTCCCTGAGAGAATACTCCTGCAAAGGATGCGGGTAGACAGGTTTTTCGCAGTCTCAACACTAGAGGACTCCTAGGGGCTTCTGGCGTTGGGATTGCGAGCACATGGCTCACAAAACCACGAACCACCACAACTGGAGGAACGAGGCGTGAGCCAAAATAAACCCATCAAAACCTACAAGCATTCAACCACGGGTCGCTCGGTCGAGGCAGCAGTCTGGGCCAACGAGTCAGAAAGCGGAAACGTCTTCTACTCGACCACTTTCACCGTTCAATATAGGGATGGTGAGGAGTGGAAAACATCGAAGGGCTATGGAGTTTCAGACCTCTACCAGCTCATCAGGTGTGCGACCGACGCGGCAGCATTCATCTTCTTTGAGGAGATGAAGCAGCGCCGCGAACTGGGAGAAGCAGCCTAGCTGCCGGTTTGATTCGGAACACTGAAGACCCCGGCGCAGCTTTGCTGCGTTGGGGGTTTTTCCGAATCTACAGGAACTCACACTCGTTTCCTTTGCATCTTGCAATCAAAGAAACCCCCTCCCCCACCTGCCATAAATTCTACTACGCGCTGATTCGGCATCAAGAAATTCCGGCCGGTCACCGGACCTAGCGCCCCCGGGCGCTCAGCAATTTCTTGACCCCGTCTCATCACTTCGCGGATTGGCTGGTTATCAGGGTAAGCGGAACCCTGGACGGTCCTTTCCAAAGCGAGGTGCAACGTGCGAGAGATTACTCACCGAGTCGAAACATTGGAGAAGTGGATTTCAAGAATCCGCTCCGGGGATTGTCCGACCCATCTCATTTGGCCAGCATTTGTGGTGGACCGCACCGGAAAGCTTGTGACCTACAAAGAGCGGGTGAAGCTCCTAGAGGAGCTCGGGGTGAAGGTCGATGTTTCGAGGGAGCCGGATGTGTGGGATTTCGCCGCGGGGCTCTAGCGGTCCGTCCTGCTAACTGAAGTCTCCAGGATTTGATTCCCTGAACGAGTGGTACTCACCCTCTCGCGTCACTATTACCGAATCAACGAGCGTGACCCCCAGAAGCTTTCCCACCTCACCGAGCCGACTCGTGACAGCCTTGTCTTCTCCGCTTGGCCTGGGGTCACCAGATGGATGATTGTGGGCGACGATAAGCGCCACAGCACCCAGGTGAAGGGCCGGCTGGAAAACTTCGCGCGGATGCACAAGTGAAGCCGTCGCGGTTCCAATCGAGACGACTGAATGAGCAAGTGGCCTGTGTCTCGCATCAAGGTATATGGCGAGGAAGTGCTCCTTTGAGTCGTCCCGAAGAATCTTTCGGACGAGCTCGGCCACACTGCGGGGCTCCCTTAGCGCGTCGCATTTGAGAGCGGGTCCACGAAACTGAATCGTCACCTCTCTTGATGAGAACAGCTCGGGCTCGGGCCTCGCCCTGAGCGGCAACGAAGCACCTTCTAAGTCCCACGCCTTCTCTGTATTCGTCTCGTTCGCTCTGTCTCGAATCTCGATTTCGTTTCCCATAGCGGATTTCCTCACGAATCGAGTTCTTAGTCAAAGAGAGCTTGCTGGTGCTTAGGCGAATTGCGGACCCATCTGCACACGGTTTGATGCGCTCGCTCGTTCTGGGGCTCCTCACAAGTCTCCTATCAAAACGCAGACGGCGGCCAGAGGTGAACCGTCTGGATTTTGAAAGGAGAAATCCAAAATGAGAAAGCAGAACAAGACACCCCCACTTCAACCCAAAAGCTTTTGCGTAGTTCGCGAAGCCGTAATTCAGTACCGCGGGCAATCTCTAAGAATCCGTTCCGCTCTCCTGACTCCGCAGGACGCAATAGCTCTCGCGAAAAAACGGGTACATGACCACTCAAAAGAACACCTGTTAGCGATTTACCTCGATGGCACTCACCGCCCAATCGCGTTCTCTCTCGTATTTATCGGAACCGCAAATAGCGCCCCCGCAAACCCTCGAGAAATATTTCAGCCGGCTGTAGCTCTCGGCGCTGTCTCGCTCATCGTATTGCATAACCACCCATCGGGTGAGTCAAAACCAAGCTCGTGTGACGACCAAGTGACAAAGACTCTTGCTGAAGCTGGCAGGCTCCTAGGAATAAAACTTCTAGACCACATCGTTTGGACTGTTTCGGGCGACTTTTACTCGTACGCTGACAGCGCCTCTCATCTGCTCCGATAGAAGCACGCTCAGGATTTTGCACTGCTAACTCTTCTTGTAGCGCCGCCCATTGGTACCGGCGGCCTGTGAGCTCTAGCTCGCAGCGTGACTACATGAGGAATTTGGGGAGAGCTACCAGCGAGAGTTTCGTTTTCTGAAGTCAGCGTGGGCGTTCTTCACAACTGAACGCATTCCTCGAGGCTTTCTCGCCGTGAGGATGAGGAAGTTCAGCGCGAAGAACACGATACAGACGACGCCAAGAATTTCTGCGAGCTCCTCCATCAGGCGGCAAGCTCCTGGTCAGAATCTTCTATGAGGTGCTTGTGGCGGGTACGCTGAAACTTTATGCAGCCCGGGGACAAGAGCTCGTATCCGGCCTTTCGTCGCTTCTCGTTCATCTCATCGAGAATCGAGCGAAGTTGAACCCGGATAAGTTGAAAGCAGTTGTAGGGGAGACCAAATATGAAGCTCTCAAGCTCGCCGCGCTGACGTCGAAGCGCCACATCGAGGAAAAATGCGCGCTCGTTCTTGAAGACTTCATCTCGAAGCCGAACCCTGACCTTCTCCTTCGTCTCGCCGTTTTCCGTGAATCCGTCACGACCAATGAACGCTTCATAGGGGCCATAGACAACCGAGCTCTCCTGGAGCGTGGTCCACGGGTCCGCGCCACCTGGCCTTGATTCAATCTCGCCTTTTGTCGCCATCACGATGAAGAAACGGTCGTGCCTGAAGTAGTAGAGATTGGCGAGTCCTCGAGCTTTCCTGCGAGCACGGCTCGCCTTGGATATTTTTCTCAGGCAGTACTTTCCCGTGAGCTTTGCATCCACCCCGTAGGCATTGGCGTGCTCCGGAATCTCGCCGGTGAAGAAGCGGTAGTATCCGCGATTGGCCAAGTGAACGACGCGCTCAAAGAATGCGTCGATGGATGGTGACTGATACTGCATATGCCCCCTAACATTTCGGTTTTACGAAGAATCTCGGGGCTAAGCAAATCTGACCAAGAACCTCCACGGCTTCTGGTCGTCCAGAAGGTTCCAGCGAAGATAAAGGGGAGGGATTCAGTTTGCCGGCGAATCCCACAAAGACCGGAAGAAACTTGCGCCGGCGAGCATTCGGAAAATCCGAAGCTCAGCCGTAGCGCCAATTGTTGTCGAAACCTTCTTTGATGCTTTCTCCTCATGAAGCGAAATCAGGAAACCGGAGGCTCCTGTCGAAACGGGGCGCCCTGCCCTGTTTCACCTCGCTATTCGCAGAACTTTTCTGCGCTGGTTTCACCAAGAACGTCACCTTCTTCTACGAAGAAGGTTCCTTTCAAACCTAATCGCGAACGCACCTGTGGTGTCGTCCGCCAGGGAAGCAATCAGAACGCACGCAATCGGGGACAGGGGCTGCGAGCTAACGCAGTCCATTCCTTTCACGTCCATTCTGGCAACTATCCAGAAGTACCATTTCTACGCACCACCGGCGGAGGGTGCGGCGAAACCTACTAAGTAGGTTCCACTCGCAGAGCCCCCGCTAGCAGACGCACACTTTCCATCTTTGAGGCTTCTGGCCTCATCCGACCTTTCGTTCTCGTCATAAATGTTTGGAACCACCCAAACGACGAAGAGTATTGCCACAGCAGTGCAGCATCAGGGAAACCAATCCCCTATCGCTTTCGCGAAAACCCCGGAACTTCCCTAAGGAGGTTCCGTCCTAATCAGTCGAGCTCCCACACTTGAGTTTGAACCCCTACCGTCAAGTAGAGCCCCGAAGAACCACCTCCGGCCACTCAAGCGCTTCCCCTGTTAGAACAATCGGTTCATCGAATCTCAAATCACGTCGCATAGGGTGTACACCCACTCCCCATTCAACAGCGTGTTCCCTTTCGGAATCCACGCTCAGACCTTCCGCTCGGGAAGGTTCCTTAGCTGCTACGAAACCAGAAGCTCGCAGTCGTGCTGAAGGGGTTCTCACGATTCAGCCTTACCAGTACCGCTCCGCATGTCAGGTGGATTTACACCTGGACACACTTCGGGCACCGCTCGTCTTTTGGGATTCTCACGTAGAGGCGGTTCAACTTCCCGCCGGTATCCGGTTGAGCTTTTCACCCGCTCGCCTTTTCAGCGAGACGGCCGAGAGTGACTTTCTCCCGGTCCACTCGAATCACTTCGAGTAGAGCTCCTCGGCTACGCATAAGGTCAACGCACACGAGCATGGGGTCAAAACTATGACCCGTTAGCCCTTCTCAGTGCGAAGCACCTCGTCTGGAAAAAATCCAGATTCCAATTGCCCGGCCTTTCGAATGCCCGAAGGCGTTCTACTCGGTTTGTCCAGGTCGCCCACCTTCTGGTGCGGCTAATGCATAAAGTAGAAGAGACGCTTTGTTCGATTTTGAAGTTTTGACTCTTTCACCCTCCCCCGACAATCGGAACAGAATGAACCTTTCCCAGGCGTCGAAATTAAGTGAAAGCAATCCAAAAAAGCTTTGGACGTCTCAGCCCTTTTCTCCACCACGCGAGCCCGTCTCCAGGCACGTGGCGCTTAAAGCAGTTCCAATATTTCCAGCTGGTTAGGCCGAAATCCCTTAGCGCTCGCTGGTTAGGCGAACGTTTACCGGGCTGAAACCCCTCAAAGAAGGAAAGTCAGGTAGCAGTAGCTATCGCTGACAGTGTGAGCCCGAAGGCTCATACGCGCGATTCTTGCGCGAAGCGCGACGCTACTCAAATCGCGTGTCTTCCCTGTTTGCCTCCACATGACACCCCGGAAGCTTCACCCCTGCTTCTGCCCCAAGCAGCACGCTATGCGGTCAAGGTCGTGCGCGTTCCGCGCCTCCACCATTGACCGCGCGTGAGCTCTCGGGCGCGCTAGGCGGGAAGCTAACCGCCTACGTCTAGTGGAGGACGAAATGAAAAGAAAGAAACGCATTTGCTTAGGAAATCGCGCCGTGAGACATTCGGCAATGCAGCAACTCGACTTACTTGTAAACCACGCCGAAGCTAAAACAGAGCCACCAGCCGACGCGGCCACCCTGCCCGCACTCAGAGAAGTCACCCCCAAAGCAGACGTTTCAGATTTTGACTCTCTTATCAGCGCGGCAAAGTCGTCCGGCGTTCTTTCGGGTTCTCTCGCGAACACAATCGAGTGCGTTTTTGACTGCATCGATATCGCAGAAGAGGAAATCGCCGCAGCGAAGATTCGCTTCCCAGAAATCGCCGATGAGATACACGAGACCTTTCGCTTCCTGCGTCCGACCGAACCGCTTGAGGGACTTTGCGACACGCTCTACCGGCACCACGCAAGAGAACTCATCTTGCGAGCTTCAGCCGACGCGAACCTTGAGCCGGGAACGACAGCCGAGGTGCTCGGCGCTCTTTCAAGGCTCTCACTTGCTGGTCCCCCGTCGCGTGAAATGACACTTCTTTACATGAAGCTCTTTGGAGAAATCTTTCCCGAACAAGCCTCGGAGATTTTCGCTGGCATTTGTCCCAACGATTACGAGCTCACCCGTGTAGCGGAACTCGAGTCGGAGTTTCGGCGAAAGCTCGGAACCGAGCGTGACGTTAGGTGCAGCTAATACCTCGGGCGGCATCGCTCTAACTGCCGCGTAGCCGCCCTCCCCGCTTCTGCGAGCAGCACCATGGTCCCACGGTCCCAATGGACCACGGAACCAACCGCCGCCTCTTCGTCCTTGAACCCGTAGGCCCGTGGGCCTGATGGACCACGGCACCGCCGGACCAGAGGACCTTGGTACGGTGGTTCACCGGGACCATGTTCCCGTAGGCCCGTGATACCAAAGCACCACAGTCTCATGGTCTCATTGGACCATACGACCACGAACCCACGGCACCAAAGAACCGAGGTACCAAGAGACCATAGGACGATGAGACCGTGAGACTACGGGCCTTCAGAACCAAGGGACCACAGCACTACGGACTCGCGGGACCATGAGACCGTGAGACTATGGACCTGCGGTCCCGTGGCACTGTGGTACGACCGTCGCACCCAAAAAGAGCAGAGCAATCTCCGGGACCACGGTCCCATGGTCCCAAGTGGATACAAATAGTTGAGAAAGGTAGTTGCGAGCGTGATGCGCCCGTGTCAGGCTCCGCTTGGGCCCACGGTCCCAAGCAACGTCTCACTGGGGGGTGAGTTTATGGAAAACGCACCAAACGTGCTCCTAGAGCGCGCAGGAACGGTTATTTCGGTCGGGATGCAAAAGGGCGGGGTGGCCAAGACCACCAACGCCATCCATCTCGCGGTCGCACTCGCTGAAGCTGGCCGGAGGGTACTCCTCTGGGACGTCGATGAGAACTACGGCGCCACCAAAGTCTTCGGGATTCCAAGTGAAGGCTTCTTCACGACGATGAGCGTGCTCACTGAGGACTGTACGGCTGAAGACGCCGTGCTCTCAGTGGATGACCCGGAGCTTGACGTTGAGCTTCCGCCCGGCGTGGATTTCATCCCGTCCTCGCGCGCGCTCAAAGGTGTCGACCAGGCGCTTTCGGCAGTCGACCAGTTCTACAATCCGAACGACGTCCTTAGGCCGCACATCGACGCGCTTAAGGCGAGCCGCGCCTACGATTTCATCATCATCGATACCGGCCCGCACGCGTCACCTACTACGCGAAGCGCGTACATGGTTTCAGATTATTTCATCCTGTCGGTTATCCCCGAGAAGCAGGCCGTCGCCTCGCTTCCCGACGCGCTCTCAGATATCGCCAATGCGCGCCGCCCGGACAGAAACCCGAAACTTCACTTGTTAGGCCTTATCGTTTCGTGCATGGACCGGCGGAAGACGCTTGCGAAGCGATACGAGGAAGCCATCGAAGACCGCTTCCGGGACGCAAATCAGCAAGCGGTGAAGTTTCGAACCACGATTGGTTCAGCTGCAGCAATCGATAAGGCTTACAACGTGAACAAGACCGTGCTTCAAACCGAGCCTGGTCACAAAGCAAGTCAGCAGTACCGCGAGCTTGCAGCCGAAGTCGAAGAACGCATTCGGGCGCACACTCAAAAAATGCTCCCCGCACCGGTCCCGACACTTGCGGCACCAACCGAGCAGGCGACACCGAATCTGGGGGTGACCGCCAATGCCTAAGCGACCTCCCAAGGGCTACGGCAAAAACCCCATCGATGTTTTTGATGATGACATCGGCCGTGCAGCGGACGCACTAGCCGCGGCCACTGCGCCGGTACAGGCTCCGGCCGAGGCGCCGACGATTCCGCCGCAGGCCGCACCGAGCCCGCCCGCCAGCGCCACGGCGCCGCAGGCAGAGCAGGCAACCGAACCTGCCCGGGAGAAAATCGCCCCACCCGAAGCCAGAGGTACTGTGGTTTCTATGCCGGGAGCGAGTGAGCGAAGTGAGACCGCCGAGAAGGCCCGCAAACGCCCGTCAGCGCCCGCGAAGAAAAAACCCACTCAGGTAGCCGCTCGCGTGGAGAAAACTCCTGAGAGGCCCACTGACGAGCCTCAACGCGTTATCCCGAAGAACGTCGGGCTCAAGTTTCGCGTCCCGCCGGCGGTGAAGTCGGAATTCGCCACCTTCATGGCTGAGCTGAGCGGCGCCCTTGGTGGCGTCTCGCTTGATGACTCGAACATCGGGCGACCCGTGCTCGAAATCTTGCTGCTTGAGCACCGCGACCGGATTCTTCAAGCAGCCAAGGAGCACAGCGGAGAACTCATCCGACCCACCAACCGCGACCTGGTCGCGATGGCGGAGTTTGATGAAGCGCTTGGAAACATCATCCGTGAGGGAGTTTCAACTCGGCGACGGAACCGTGGAGGCTCTGGTGGTGAGTGAGTACGGGTGTACGGGAACAAGATGCGGGTTTTCAGGAATCGGTTTTCAGAAAAGCGCGGGTGTACGGGAACAAGCGCACGGGTTTTCGGGAATCGAACGCGGGTGTACGGGAACTGAAATCCGCGTAAGTCTAGAGCCAGACTTAGGAATCCGGTGAATAAACGTTATCTAAAGAAGAACGGATAAATCTAACGCGTTAAAGGGGACGCTTTTTTTTATGAGTTTAGGAACGGGAACAGCTGGGGAAAGACCCCAAGTGAGTCCAGGCTCGGCGCGGAAGAGGGCGACCCCTTCAAGTGCCGAGAAAGATTCTGCTCGCTACGACCACGGCCTTGCCGAGTTTCCGGCATTCCGATTTGGCCGCCGGCGGCGCACCGCAACCGAGCTCATCGAATTCAAAGACACCATCCGCGGGCCGAATGGCAGACCGCTTCACCGCAAATGGACCGTTCATCCGAGCCGCTTTGGGTACGGCGGCGCCACGACGCAGGCGCTTCTTTTTGACCTGCATGAGTGTTGGCGAGAGCAAGGGTTTAACGGGAACCGGATTTATTTCGGCACGCTCCGCAAGCTCTACCAGCGTCAGCATCCGGGCACGGCGCCGAGCAAGAGCGACTACGAGCGGCTCCGACGCGACCTCGCCATTCTCTGCGGCTACGTTTTTCACTGCGACAACGCGTTTTGGGACCCGGTCACGAAAAACTACGGCCGGATGAATGACTGGAGTCTTTTCACCGCTTGGTTTGAGCCGAGTAAGCGCGGTGACGGCGGACGCCAGGAAGAACTCCCGTTTGGATTCATCGAAGTGAGCGACACCTTTTCGCGCGTGGCCAAAGAGCGAGGGTTCTTTGTCACCGGCTTTGACGCCGATTTTTTTCACTCACTTCGCCCGCTCGAGCAGCGGCTCGCGCTGTATCTCTCGAAATTTTTCGCTTCTCAGACCGTCCATCGCCGCTTTGCCTCCGACATTTGCGCGGCTCTTCCCATCGAGGGGCAGCCTAATAAGCAGCGGCACAATCTGAAACTTGCCGCCGAGGGCCTCATCGAGAAGGGCTACCCAAACCTTGAAGCCTTCAAAATAGGCAGGCACGCCGGAACTGGGAACTGGCTTGCGAGCTTTAAGCGCAAGGAACAGGTCGCTCAGGACCGCCAGGTCGCGGTTCCCTCGATTGAATCTTTGCCAGAAGACGTACGGCATCTCATCGGGGACGTCATCGAGCTCACCAACGACCCGGGCAGCACAAAGCTCTGGCTCAAATACACCCGCCTTCTTGGGCCCGACGCGATGCGGTTTGCGCTCGCGGACCTAAAGAGCGAGACGCTTTCTCGCTCCGGTGGAGCGGAAACGATTAAGAATCGGGGGGCCTGGCTCAACACCAAGCTTCAGGAAATGGCCAAGGAGCGAGGCGTTAGCTTTGAGCGGCACGATGCGAAGGACTACCGCGCGAGACCATAGGACCTTGGGACCATGGTCTCGTAACCGCGTAGAAACCGCGTACAAAGTCAAGGCTGGATGCTCACCGCACCCGCCTAAGTAAATGGCGGCCCCTCCGAATTGCGGCGGGCCGCCATTTTCTTAGGCGACCCCGTCATGATAAAATTGACTTGTAGTAGCTTTTCTTAAGGTTCAGTATGGAGACTTCAGACCGTCCAGATGTTCAGATTTCGATTGGCGCCGAAGTTCACGACGAGCTTGTGGACATGGCACGAATCCACAACTCGGGTGCAGGCAGAAGGCTCTCACCTAGCGATATGGTGAAAGAGCTCTTAAATCGCCGAAAGCGCTCGGTCCTCTTGGATGAGAAATCCTATGAGCTCGCAAACGAACAGGGCCACAGATACGGGCGAACTGCTTCAGATTACGCGGCAGATTGCATCCTTGATTCGCTCTATGAGAATGAGCGATTCTGGAAGCTCAGACTCTTAAACACCGCGATTCACAGGAAGCTGATTCATTCGACGCAGTAATAGCCCCCACTGGCTAGAAAGGTGTCTGCCGCTTGGCAAGCGATACTTCCCCTGACCAAAAACGACGCGAAGAGATTCTCAAGCGCGACGCCGTTCACCAGCATTTCGGAGCGCCGGAGAGAATCGCTGACGACTTGACGATGGAACTCGCCAAAATCGCCTCGAGGGAAATCTCAGAAGACCCGCCTTCTAACTGGTCGGCCGGTCCCGCGCTTGCGACCCAACCACCGTACGTTCAAAAAGAACACTGGGTCGCCGAAAAATTCATCAAGGTGGAACCCGTTGGTGTCGCCGAACCCTCAAAGAAACTCGGCACAGAAATCCCAATCTCCATGACCTACCTAGCCTCGTATTCGGGCCCTGAACTCAGTCCGGCGGCTTGGGATAAAATGTCAGAAGTAGCCAATAAGACCCGCGAGAACAGCAGGAGTAAATGGGGCGAAATCCATGAATTCGAACTCATCACGCCGGCTCATGAGCAAGAACTCGAAAAATCTCACGAGCTCGCACTTCAAGCGCTTGAATCCGGGATTGACCAGGACTTGGTTGTTGAAGCTGAGATAATCCAAGAGCAGGCGCGCCTCGAAACAACTCACGAGTTTTCTGCAGCGACGCTCGCGGCTGGCCTCGACCCGACTCAGGTGCAAGCGACCGAGCAGGCGCCAGAAGCCAATCGTCATCATGAGGCCTTTGCGGGTCCGGGTGAGCAGCAACACTCCGATGACCTAGCAAACGCGAGTTTCAGTCCGGATTCCAGTCAATTTCTCGAAGAGGGACGGCGCGAACTTGCGGCAAGTGCGGCAGCCGTTGATGAGCACCTTGCCTCGCTCTCAGGTGAGCAAGCCCAGAAACAGGAAGAGCAACAAGAACAGCAATCCATCGAGCACGACCAAGAAATCGAGCGCTAGGTGCAGTCGACAAAAGACAAAGAAAAGAATCCACACCTGATGCAGCACGCCGCTAACGCGAATTTCAAGCAAGGACAGGCGTTTAGGGGAATTCGCGGGGAATTCCTCGGTGTCTTGTTCACCGGTAACGCGGCGAATCTGAAAGAGAATCTGGGAATTCCAAGTTGGGGTCTGATTCATGGCTAACCCGCCGCTTAGACAGCTAAGCGTTAAGGTCGATGAGTACACCGAAGAGGAGCTTAAGGAGCGCGCCAAGAAGGCGGGAACCACCCTCAGCGATTACGCGCGTCGTATTCTGAACGAAGCGGTGAAAGAGGAGAGCGAGCTCGCAAGGCTCAGGCTCGCGGTCACCGCCGCGCAGCGTGAGACGCTGAAGCTCCGGCGTGATGTCGCAAACGGAATTGAGGCCATCTTGGTCAGCATAGCCGCCGACCAACCTCTCACTCCGCAGCAAGCTAAAAACTGGGTCGACGCCAAGCTCAGGGGGAAAGCCGGATAGTGCTTTCAGTCTCCGGGGCAATGTCTGGCGGGCAGGGCGAGTACTACATCGGTCTTGCCCGTGAGGATTACTACCTTGAAAACGGTGGTGAGCCTCCGGGTGTTTGGTTTGGAAGTGGCGCGAGCGCTCTTGGCCTTTCTGGCGTCGTCGAGAAAGACGATTTTAAGACTTACTTCAACGGGTTTGATTCAGCCGGGAATAAGCTCGTTCAGAATGCTGGGGAAGAGACCCGAAGCGCGGGCTGGGACCTCACCTTCTCCGCGCCGAAATCTGTGTCGTGCCTTTGGAGCCAGGCACCAGAAGAGCTTCGAGACGAGATTGGAGACGCTCATTTTAAGGCCGTAGCAACTGCGCTCCAGTATCTGGAAGCTGCTGCCGGGTTTTCTAGGAGTGGCGCCGAAGGCAAGTGGGTGGAAGCCGACCTGGTTTTCGCCCTTTTTGAGCACGGCACATCAAGAGCGCTTGACCCCCAACTTCATACCCACGCACTTGCTCTTAATATCGGTGTGAAGGATGACGGCTCAACGGGCGCGATTGTTTCCCAGGAGTTTTTCCGTCACAAGATGGCGGCGGGTGCGCTTTACCGGGCTGAACTTGCAAGCGACCTTCAGAAGCTTGGACTTGGAATCAACCGAGTAGAGAACTGGTTTGAGACTTCAGGCGTCCCCGCGGAGCTTGTCGCCGAATTCTCTAAACGCCGAGAACAGATTCTTGACCACCAAGACCTTTACGGGACTGGCTCTGCCAAGTCTGCAGCCGTTTCAGCGCTTGAAACTCGGGAGCTAAAAGAGTGCCTTCCGAGGGCGGAGCTCTTTCGCCAGTGGCAAGAAATCGGCCGGTCTCTTGGATTTAGCACCGAGCAGGCGGCAGCGCTTTTTTCAAATGAAGTCCACGCAATTGATGGGGGCAAGCTGGGGCAGATTGCAGCAGTCGCCGCCGTTGAAAAAATCACGGAAAACCAAAGCCACTTCGCTGCGCGGGACCTAATCCGCCGCGTCGCTGAGGAGGCTCAAGGCGTTGGGCTTTCGGCATCGGCGGTTCTATCGGCTGTGTCAAATCATCTCGGAACCGATGACATCGTTCAACTAGATGATTTTAGGGGTGAGGCCAGGTTCACCACGCTCTCGATGCTCGAACTCGAGAGGTCTTTAATGAAGCGAGTCGAGGCAGAAAAGGCAATTGGAATCTCGGTCTCTGAATCGACTCTCGCAAACGCGGTAGGAGCGGCAGCCGACGAGCATGGATATCTCCTCGGCGATGAGCAGCTCATGGCGCTTCGGCACCTCACACTCGGTGAAGAGCAGTTTGCCTGCGTAAATGGAATGGCTGGAACAGGGAAAAGCTCGCTCCTATTTGCGGCCCGGGAAGCGTGGGAGGCTGACGGCTACCGCGTATTTGGGGCATCTCTTTCTGGAAAGGCCGCAACCGGGCTTCAGGAGTCTGCGGGGATTGAATCGCAAACTCTACACAGGACTCTCTCCCGTATTGAGAAGGGTGAACTCGCACTCGGCGAAGAGTCGGTCGTGGTGCTTGATGAAGCCGGGATGGTCGGCACGAGGCAAATGGAAGCGCTAGTTCGCAGCTGCGATGAGGCAGGCGCGAAGCTTGTCCTGGTCGGAGACTGGAAACAGCTCCAAGCGGTTGATGCCGGGGGGCCGTTTAAGGCCATCGCCGAGAAGGTGGGATTTTCCGAGCTCACCGATATTCGTCGGCAGAATGATGAATGGATGCGGGATGCCGTGAAGCTCTTCTCTGAGGGCGAAGCGGGCACGGCGCTTGCTCATTTTTCTGAAAGAGGACTCCTCACGGTCTCAGAGAATCGTCGTGATTCGAAAATCGACCTCATCACCGAATGGGCGGTTGAAGCCGTCGAACGTCCCGCAGAGAATCTCATCCTCGCCCCTACTAACACTGAGGCAGGCGAGCTGAACCGCTACGCCCAAGCGATGAGACAAGAAGAGCTCGGCGAGAACAGTGTGGCGATTCCTGGCGACCGACTCTTTGAGGGCGACCGGGTGCTGTTTACGAAAAATAATAACGTGCTCGGGGTCTCAAACGGCTCGCTTGGCTCGGTCGTGGGCATTGATGAGAGACGAAATCTGGTTACGGCGAGGCTTGATGAATCAGACGAGCTCGTTTCCATTCCGCTTGATAGGTACGACGATGTGAAACTCGGTTATGCCGTCACCACGCATAAGAGCCAGGGGACAACGGTCGAAAATACCTTCATTCTTGCCGGTGGCGTGATGCAGGACCGCGAACTCTCATACGTTCAGGCCTCAAGGGCTCGCGGCAATACTCGGTTCTACACAGATAAGGTTGAAGCAGGCGAAGACCTGGTCGAGCTTGAGAGACAGATGGAACAATCCAGACAAAAAGACCTCGCAATTCATCACCTTGAAAGGTAGCCCCCCAGATGCCGTTGACCGATAGAGACAGAGAACTTGATGCAGAAACCTGGATAGGCAACGGCCTCGTTCAGGTTGAGGACGAGGAATTGCCGTGGCCGTTCTCAGTTCCGCCGCTAAACGAACTTCCATCTCATGTTGGACGGACGCCGCTCGTAGTTTATCTCGGCTTCCCAGCCGCTTTGGCGCTTGCTGCGTTCATCACCATGACGGGCAAGGGCGAGCTCACTTTCTTCACGGCGCTCTCCGTAGGCTTTCTCACTATCGTTTTCTCGAGCCACTTTTTCAGGGCGACTGCAATCCATCTTGCTTGCGGGGTGAAGACGGTGGGGCAGGGCGCTGCCTTTCTGCGGAGCCTTCCAAAAATTTACTTCGCGTTCCTCGCCCTGTACTTCGTAGGACAGATAGCCACACTTTTTCAGGAGGGTAACTCCGCGGAGGCCTCCGCGGGCTTGTTCACGTGGGCAGTCTTCCCTTGGCTCGTCTGGCGCGTCGCTCGTTGGACCGTAAAGCCGGAGTGGCACGCCCCGCAGTCAGACCGCGTAATACAACGCGGCGAAGCAATGGTTTCGGCGGCGGAGGCCCGCAAGAGAGTCGAGCGGGCGGCCAATGGAAAGGAGCTAATTCCTTGGGGTGTTGGTCTGCCTCCAGGCGCTGAGACCAGACACTTTCTTCTCCTCGGCGCACCTGGCTCCGGGAAAACGCTGATTATGAAGTTCATGATGAACTGGGTTGTCGGTAAAGAGATGCAGGAGAAAGACGACGTTCGCGCTCTTGTCTATGACGCGAAGCAAGACATCATGTCCTACCTCGCCCCTCTTGGTCGCGGGAACGTTCCGGTTATTTCACTCCACCCGTTTGATGCAAGGTGCTCACCATGGGACATATCCACAGATATTGACGACCCAAGCGGTGCCCAAGAGCTCGCCGCCGCGATGCTCCCGCTAAACCCGAATGCCAACCAACCCTATTTCAATGAAGCAGGCCAAGATATTCTTACTGGTGTTCTCGGCTACTTTCTCAAGTACGCACCGCGAAGATGGACACTCAGAGACGTCATCCTTGCAACAGAGGATGCCGCCACTGCACAAGCAATTCTCGAAAAAAGCCCGAGCGGTCGCGGCGCCCTCGCGCATTTTCAACGCGACAAGGGTGCTCACGAGATTATCTCAACGATTCGTACCTATACGAAATCCTATCAGTTCATTGCCGCAGCGTGGCATAACGCAGAGGGCCCACCAGTCTCCATTCGCAACTGGCTTGAAGGTTCTGGCGTCATCGTCCTTGGGCATAGCGAAGCAAACCGAGCAGCACTCGACACCATCAACCGGCTTTTCTTCAAACGCGCGTCGCAGCTTACTTTAAATGGCCGTGAGGTTTCAGCTGAAACCGATACTCGCCGCACATGGTTCTTCCTCGATGAGATTCGCGAGATGGGGCAACTTGAAGGCTTCGACTCGTTGTTGACTCGAGGCCGAAGTAAGGGTGCATGCGTGATGATTGGCTTTCAGGATATCGGTGGACTCCGAGATGTATACGGCCATGACCATGCAGAAGAAATCGCTGGTCTATGCGGGAACAAGTGTTTCCTGAGACTAGAGGATGCGGTCAGCGCGAAGTGGGCTTCTGAGCTCTTTGCCACAGCTGAAGTGAAACAGTTCGAAGAACAATTCGGCGAACAGTTCGGCCGGGACCATTCCACCTCGGTCACACGAAGCTGGAACTATCGTGACGTTGAAGTGCTAAAGGCAGATGAGCTTCTCACTATGGCACAAACCTCCCTCAGAAACGGCCTGCCTGCATACTACAAGAGCGCTGAGACAGGAAAGTATCGAGGCACCTACTCCGGTGACTCCTTCGATAGATATGCTCCGATGCTCGACCCCTCCTACCCGGCATTCGTTGAGAGACCTTCGGCTCATCAGGAACTCTTGGACTGGGATGATGCAGACCTTGAACGTCTTCAACTTCAGTTCTTGAGAGATGAGAACTCTGCGCCGAAGGAAGTGACACCGACTAGCCAAGGAGTGTTTGGCGGCCTTGATAGCGTGGGAGACTAACCGCCAATCTGTTCTTCCAGCTTGATAGGAGACTACGACGCCGGAAACCTCGCTCTTGGCTGCCGACTTTAGCGATGCTGTAGCGCCGCCCGGCCTTGCCGGATATGCGGCCAATCGCTTCAGGTGATTGTGTGACTACAGAAATCGCTAGTAGATTTTTTTGACTAAGAATCGAAAACCCGGAGAATCAAGGTCGTACTATCGATTTTGGAGACAAATATGGAAAAGAAAAAACCCGCCAATTCGTTCCCTGTTGGAAACGTGCTCATTTCACTATGGCCTGCAGTCGGACCGAAAGGTCCGTACTACGAGCCTCGAGTGCAGCGCATGTTCAAGCGCGAAGACGATGCGAAATGGGAATACACTGACTACTTGAAAGAATGGGACCTGGAGAATCTTTCTAAAGCCGCCGCTGACGCGAACAACTGGATTCAGTCCAACCCAGCAACGCTTTCAAATGAGGCTCCGGCAGCCGAAGAAGAACAAGCCGCTTAGTCCCCCAATCCCCTGGCGTGTTCCTTTGCGTCAGGGGACTACTCTCTCCACCACTCTCCCGCCGAATTCGCGTAGCACCCACATTTCCACATCCCTATAATCTGGGCTCATAATTTAGGAGGACATACGTGCCGGGCAAGATTGACCTATCGGGACTCTCAGTTGTTGAGCTTGAAGAGCTCCGCCTAGAAATCGATTCCGCGATTCAGACCAAACGCACCGAAGAGGCTGAGCGGCTCGGCGAAGAAATCAGGGCCAAAGTAGAAGCGGCGGGTCTTGATGTAAATGATGTGCTTGCAGCTCTCGGAAAAGGGAAGAAGCGAGCAGCCGCAAAAGCCAAGTATCAGCATCCGTCAAATGCGAAGCTCACTTGGAGTGGTCGAGGCAAAAAGCCCAAGTGGATAACTGAGCTTATCGAGCAAGGTAAGACTCTCGATAGCATGCTCATCCAGTAGATTTTCGCGCATGCCTGACGAGCCTTTTGACTTCTCTCGAAAGAATGCCCAGCCCGCCCCATCTGACGAGTCTCGGTCGGACCAACAAGGCGATGCGCGTCCCGGCGTAGACAAGCAAAAACCGGGTCGCAGTCCTATCGCCAAATACGTCGTATTGCCGCTTCTACTTATCTTCTCGCTTTCAATAGGAAGCAAGGCTCTCGATTGGAGCGGGAGTTTTCTGGGCGATATCAAAATGCCTAGTTGGCGAGCCCTACTACCCTCGTCCGCACCCAAGTCCGAAGCAGTCTCCGAGTTGGAGAGCGAATCGCCTAGTCGCACGGTCGTGGAGTATGGAGGTCGTACAGTCGAGCCGACTCAAAGCGCACCCCGGCAAGAGGCGGTTCAATCCGCAAAACTCGCCTCTCCCACGCGGAAGCGGCCCCTGACGATTGAAGTCGTTCGCGACGCGGATGCCGACTGCGCTGAACAGATTGAGTCGGTCTGCTTCGACGAAGATTCGCCGCTTGGTCAGATAAAGTGCACGCAAGAGCGGGTCCGCCTCTGGAAGACGGACGCCGAGGCTGCTTGTCCCATCATCGAAGACACGCCACTTGCAAACAGAGCGACCACGCGGTTTGTACTGCCATATGACCCAATCTGCGTTGCCGAAATAGACGCCCAGTGCGACGACCTTGAGCCTGAAATAAGAAGCGTCATGTGCTCGCAGCATATGTCTCGCCTCTATTTTAAGGGCGGACGTCGGTGCCCACTCCGAGATGGAGAGCTTCGACCATTTGCGCTGCGAATTATTGAGTACGAAGAGGACGGGTAGACCTGCGATTATTGGTTGCGCCTGTTGGGACCGAGGCCTTCCTAGGGCGCCCGCGTACGACTACACCTTCCCGTAAAGAGCTTTATTGACGCAGGCAACGAGCTTTGAGATGTAGACGGGTGGCATCCCGGCGTCGGGCCCCAAGTCTTCCGAGTCGCACCGTTTCAGCTCTTCTCGAAGGCGTGTGACCGCCGCTTCCCTTTCAGCAAGGGGCATTTCGTCAACGTGCGTGTAACTACCGCGGATACCATCGATTGCCTGATAGGAAAGGCTCTCGCATTCCTCCTCGTCGCTCCTGCCTTCACACATCGACCGCGCGGCGCCTCGCAATTCTTGGGTCATCTTAAATACCGAATCGCCGGAATCGGCATCCCCGCAGCCCGCAATACTCAACGCCGTGAGGCAAGCCATACTCACGAGCATCCGAAACTTGTGACACCCCACGGATTTACTCCTCCCAGAAATCAAATGCTGAACAGGTTCTGATAGTTGATGCAGCATAGCCGGGTTACACCTCCCGTATGGAAGACCCGTTTGCGAATCTGTCCCTCGAAGAAATCGCGAGGCGCGAAACAATCTACCGCGCGCAGCACCCAGTCTTGTGGAGGGTGGCAGAGCTCATCGTTTTTCTCCGTGACCCACCACGTGCGGTCCGGGGCTGGCGGCGTAGACGTGCCATCGGTTACCCGGAGAGAGGGCTAAACCGAGACCCCGTTGCCTTATTCAAGGCTCGTCACGCCACCGCTTGCGAAAAACGGCCGGCAAATCCATCGACTCATACACAAGGCCGTAGACTCGAAGCGTGCTCTCATCGGTTGTGAAAAAGAGCAGGTACGGAAATTTGCCTAGCGGGAAGAACTGGAACTGACCTAGCCGCCGGTGAGTAGGGATATCGATTCTCTTCGCCATCTTTGGTTGAGTGGCGATGAGTTCCGCGAGCTCTCGCACGCGGGCAAGGAGTCGGTCTGCAGTCTCTTCGCCGAATTCTTCGTAAGCGTGAGAACCAGCAGCAACGATGTCGTCCAGCGCTTCCTGTTCGTATTCGATTTGAAGCGCCACCTAGCAGTATCCCAAGGTCTATTTTCTCTGAGCCACTTGCGAGCGCAGCTTCTCCCAAAGCTCCGGGCTGTCGGCAGTAAAATCGCCGCGCTCAAGGGCGCCCAAAAGCTTTGCCTCGAGCTTATCGAGTGCTGCTTTTTCGACGTCGGCCCGAATGAGATGCCGGATGTACTCGGATTTTGAGTTAAACCCCCGAGCGTGCATCTGCCCAAGCGCCGCGTCGCTCAGGTCTGCCGGGACCGGGGTGTTCCAGGGGACGGATTTCTCTTCTTGCTGATTCGCCATGGCTTTAGGATACTTCCGTTTGACAATAGATGTCAAATAATGTTAGCCATAGCCATCGGACGAAACGATTGATAACATAATCGGCGGTGAAAAACTCTATATATACCAATAGTTTACCACCCATAACGAACATTATGACAAGTAGAGCAACGTCAGGCCGGGATTCGTGCATCTTGATAAGAGAATCGCTATTCTCTGAAACCAATCATGACTTCTGGCGGAAACAATGGCCAATCCCACGAAATCCATTCGCGACGACCGTCGACAGCGCGAACTGGAACTTCGACGACAAGATGTTCTCGCAGCAGCTGCTGCAGCGTTCGCGGAAAAGGGATTTCAGGGCGCACAAGTCGCTGAGATAGCCAACGCGGCCGAGGTCTCGCTGAATTCCGTCTACGGCCTCTTCAAAGGAAAAGAAGAACTCTACGAGGCAGTTATTCACGCCGCTGTTGCGACGATTCGCGACCGCGTGCGCGGTGTCGTCGACCCCATCTCCGACCCCGGCGAAAAACTGCTTCGGCTTATCGACGCGCTGTTCGCCTGCTTCGACGAGCACAAAGAACTACTTAAGATTTACGGCCGCACGACGCACGGGCTTCCGTGGCGAGTCCGGCAAGCGCTCGGCGACGAATCGCTCGAGGTCTTCCAGGCGTTTCGCGGTTGGGTCGTCGAAATCGCGACAGATGCAAAGGACGCTGGCAGACTCGGAGAGTTCGACCCTGAGACCTTTGCGCTCTCGGTCGTGGGTACCGTCACCAACAGCGCAGCACAGTGGGTTGAAGAACCTGGCGACAAATCCCTCAACGACTACGCCCCCCGAGTACGCGCCCTCTTTGCGGCGCTCCTCACCGAGCCGAGCAAGTGAGGGTTCTCGCGCCAAAGTTCCTGGCCCTGCCGCTCATGTTTCTTCTCGGCTGCGGACAGGGAGAAACGTCCGCCGCGCCAGAAATCGGCGCCCCTGCCGTCGACGTCTGGGCCGTGCATGTCGAGGAAGAAACAATTGTCGAGCCCGTCATTGGAACGGGTTCCATTGCTGCTCAGAAGACGAGCAATATCGGTCCTCGCGTCGACGGAATCATTGAAGAGATTCATGTTCGGGTCGGAGACCGCGTCGACGCTGGCTCTCCCCTCTTTAAGACTCGCGACATCGACCTTCGCATTCGCGTCGACGAGGCCAAGCACGCCCTGCGCCTTGCGCGCGCCGAGGCCGAGAAGGCTTCGCGAGACCGAAAGCGTGTCGAGACGCTCGCGACTGAGGGGGTTGCGTCCAGCGAGCAGCTCGACGCCGTTCGTACGAACGACGAAATCGCCGCAGCCCGCCTCGGTGCTGCACAAACGGCACTCGCCAGCGCCAAGCAGAACCTCTCCGACACGCTTGTTCTTGCCCCGTATCCGGCTGTGGTCACCGCGCGGCTTGTCGACGAGGGCGTGATGATGCGGACGATGCTGAGCAGCAACTCACACGTCGTTCAGCTCATGAAAATCGACATCGTTGCCGCCATCGTCCAGGTTCCTGCGCTGCACCTCGCCAGCATCAAGCTCGGAACTCCTGCGACGCTCCATATCGACGGCCTCCCGCAGCCCTACGAAGGCGAGGTTCTCATCCTGAACGACCGGATAGACCTCGCGAGCCGTGCATTCGAAGTTCGAATTCCCATCAAGAACGATGACCTGGCAGTGAAGCCGGGGCTATTTGTCCGCGCGGAGCTCCGTCCCGAAGCGCGCCAAGCACTCGTTCTTGAACGCCGCGCCGTGCTGGGAAGCAATGGAGGCCGCTATGTGTTCACGTCTGAGAATGCGACGGCGACGAAACGGGCGGTCGACGTTCGGGACCTCGATGCAAGCCGTTTCGAGGTCGTCTCAGGCCTGGCCGCGGGAGACCAGGTTCTAACGGGGCCGTCGCTGCCTCGACTGGTTGAAGGAACCCTCATCGCTATTCGGACTGCCCATGTGGATTTCTGACCTCTCAGTACGAAGGCCAGTATTCGCCATCATGGCCTCCGCGGCGCTTGTCGCAGTGGGTTGGATATCGCTGGACCGAATCGGCGTCGACTTCTTTCCCCAGGTCGAAATGCCCATCATCACGGTCACGACCGTGCTCGAAGGGGCGACGCCTGGCACCATCGAAACCGAAGTCACTGAAGTGCTCGAAGAGGAAATCAGCAACCTTGCTTCGCTCGAAGAGCTCAGTTCGACGAGCTCTGAGGGGCTTTCGGTGGTCGTCGCGCGATTCGCGCTCGAGATGAATGCAGAAGCCGCTGTCCAAAAAGTGCGAGCCAAAGTTGAACTAGCGCGACGACATCTTCCGCCGGACACGGAGCCTTCCATCGTCGAAATGGTAGACCCGGATTCGCAGCCCATTCTCGCCATCATGATTGCGGGCGACATTCCCATTCGCGACCTCACCCGGTTTGCCAAGGACGAGGTCAAGGAACGTCTTCAACGCGTTCGCGGTGTGGGTTCCGTTACTTTGGTCGGGGGTCGCGAGCGCGAGATTCAAGTCTGGCTCGACGCGAACCGCATGCGTGCCTACGAGGTCACCGCCGATGACGTCATCCAGGCCATTCGCAGGGAGCACGCCGAAATTCCGGGCGGCCGGCTCGAGGCGGGCGGTCGAACATCTGAATTCTCGTTCAAGACGAAGGGCGAGGTGGAATCCGTCGAGGAGTTTTCCGACCTTGTCATCGCCTTTCGAGAAGGGGCACCGACTCTCGTTGGGGACGTTGCTCGCGTAGAAGATGGGTTGGAAGACGAACGCACCTACGCCGAACTCGACGGAGTTCCAGGCGTTTCGCTCGAGCTCCGAAGGCAGTCCGGGGAAAACACTGTTGCTGTGGCGACGCGGGTGAAGCACGAACTCGTTCGCCTGGCCGCGAGAGCGCCGCCCGGAGTCCAGATTCTTGCCGCACGCGACTCCTCGCGCTTCATCGAATCCTCCGTTCGCGAAACGTTTCTCGACATGTGGGTTGGCGGATTTCTCGCCGTCGCGGTCACCTTGCTGTTCTTGCGCAATCTTCGAACGACACTCCTCGTCGCAACAGCGATTCCGACCTCGATTGTCGCAACCTTCTTCTTCTTCTCCCTTGCCGGCTTCACACTCAACATCATCAGCCTGATTGGCATATCCATCTCAATCGGCCTCCTGATAGACGATGCCATCGTCGTCGTCGAAGCGATTCATCGACGCATCGACGAGGGGGAGCCGCCGCTCGAAGCAGCCGCACGCGGTACTGCCGAGGTTGGCCCAGCCATCTTCGCGGCGACGGCGGCTATCGCTTCGGTATTCGTTCCCATCGCCTTCATGCAGGGAATGATTGGTCGCATGTTTCTCGAATACGGCCTTACTGTCGTGTTCGCGGTCTCTGTGTCCCTCTTTATCGCGGTCACGCTGACTCCGGCCCTCGGCGGTCGGCTCATGATGCGCCAAGACACGCACGGTCGACTCTTCGTCAAGCTCGAGAATGTCTACACGCTTATCGAAGCCCGCTACCGACTCCTTCTTGCTGCGGCACTTCGCCACCGCGCTCTGATTCTCGGCCTCGCATTCCTATCGGTCGTTGCCGCAGGTTTTCTCTCTCGAACCATTCCTCTCGAGTTCTCACCGAGAGCGGACCGCTCGGAATTCGAAACTCATATCGAACTCCCGCTTGGAACAGGCATCGAGGCCACGAAACTCACCGCAAAGAGAGCGCAGGACGCACTCGCCTCCATCAACGAGGTTGTAGCCGTCTTTTCGACGATTGGTTCTGGGAGCCAGGGACGCGTCAACGAGATACTTCTCTACGTGGGGCTGACGCCCAAGGGCGAGCGCGAGCGAACCATGCTTGAGGTCATGGATATTGCGCGCAACGTCGTCCCACCGGCCGTCCCAGAAGCGAAAGACGTCATCGTGAGCGAAGTCTCGGTGATTTCGGGAGGTGGCTACACGGGATTCGGCATGCAGTTCGCGCTCGAGGGTCCGGAC
>Ga0316209_1001211_pt1 | contig 29504 bp, 23 predicted proteins | sample 6monopyrite_MG_FD_204945 | JGI IMG/M metagenome (GOLD analysis project Ga0316209, IMG submission 204945) | Microbial mat bacterial communities from mineral coupon in-situ incubated in ocean water Damariscotta River, Maine, United States -... | ecosystem: Environmental > Aquatic > Marine >...
CTGGGTTACCTGATGCCCCAGATCCGTCAGCAACTCGTTGAGTACCCACCGGATACTGTTATCGTCGTCCACCAGTAACAGTTTCTTTGCTCGCTCGTCAGTCATTGGTTACTCCCAGAGGCAAGTAGGTACTAAAACAGGTTAATTGTTTATCGCTGGTTACTTCGATGATGCCGCCGTGTCGTTGAACCAGCGATTGAGCAATGCTCAGTCCAAGGCCGCTGCTGTTTTTTCCGCTAATAGTCGGGAAAAAAATGTCACCAATAAGTGAATCAGGGATCCCCGCGCCGTTATCCATGATATCAATGCGGATCACCTGCTTGTGCTGATGACTGCCAATGGTATGCTGGTGCACGATTCTGGTTCTGATGGTGATCTGGCCGTGACCGGTAATGGCCTCGGCAGCATTTTTAAGCAGGTTAAGCAGCGCCTGCTGAATTTGTCCGGCGGCAATATTCAAATCCGGCAGGCTGGGGTCGTAGTCTTTGACCAGAGTCAGCTCATGCTCATGCTCATCCTGCAACAAAATAAGCTGTAGCGCTTTTTCGATGATTTCATGCGGATTGCACCAGCGTTTTCCCTCTGGCTCTGCCGGGAGCAGCAGGCGATTGACCAGCTCGCTCAAACGCTCGGCCTCGTGAATAATTATCTGGCTGTAGCGATTGGAAAAATCGGCGGGTAGTTTTCTTTCGAGCAGTTGCGCGGCACCCTTGATGCCTCCGAGGGGGTTTTTGATTTCATGGGCGAGGTTGCGGATTAAGTGGTTACTCACCCGGCTTTGCTGCTGCAGCTCTATGTCTTTACGAATATGTGCGTGATGTTCATTGCGTTGAATCTCCAACAACAGGTGATCCTGCTGCTGCTCTGGATGCGGGAACGACAGGGTGGACACCATGATGTTCACATTAACGGCGCCTGCGGCGGTGTTCAGTTTAGCCTCTTCGATCAGGCCTGTTTGAGACGATTGATAAAATTGAGTAAGGGTTTGCGAGTCGAAATCGGCCTGGATTAAGTTGAACAGGGATTCGCCCCTGATTTGTCTGCCGGAATGTCCCAGCAATTGCTCCGCCGAGCTGTTCAAATCGAGTAACAGACAATCTCGGTCGAGTAACAGGATCGCGGTATTTAAAGCGTCTAACGTGATTTTTGATAGCATTGGGGCGTTACCAGGCAACAAGCTCCGCTAGAGTTTATTAAAAAACGCGACAAAATGCACCATCATGGTGCATTTTGTTCTAAAGCGGATCGCCCCAGGGGAGTTTGCCGTGTCGGCGTTTGTTTTGGCGAATAACCTCTATGGCGCGCTACAGACCCTTCCTGATAGTTGCTATCAGAGTTAGTAGAGTATTCTCGTACGAATGGTACCGGGGATCTGTTTGAGTGCTTTGAAGGCTTCTTCGCCGGAGCCCTGATCGATATCAGTGACCACATAGCCGACTTTGAGGCTGGTTTGCAGGTACTGAGCAGAGATGTTCACGTTATTGCTGGAAAAAATATCATTAATTTGCGCAAGGATACCTGGCTCATTATGGTGGACATGACAGATCCGGTGTTTGCCGTGATGTGGCGGCAGTGCAACCTCCGGAAAATTAACCGAAGACAGAGTAGAGCCATTGTCGGAGTATTTCACCAGTTTTTCGCTGACTTCGATACCGATATTGGATTGAGCCTCCTTGGTACTTCCACCAACGTGGGGCGTTAGTATGACTTGTTCAAACTTTCGCAGGGGACTGATAAATTCTTCCTGGTTGGATTTGGGTTCGCTTGGGAACACGTCAATCGCGGCACCGCTCACCTCTTCATTTTCCAGCGCTTTTGCAAGACAGTCGATATCCACCACCGTACCACGCGAAGCATTGATAAGAATTGCCCCTTTTTTCAGGTGCTTGAAAGCGGTAGCGTCCATCATATTCTTGGTCTGATCGGTTTCCGGTACGTGAAAACTGACCACGTCAGAGGTTTCCAGCAAGGAAATAAACCCGTCAGCGGCTCGCGCGTTACCCAGCGACAGTTTGTTTTCGATGTCAAAAAACTGCACCCGCATACCCAAATTCTCGGCAAGAATGCCAATTTGTGTACCTATGTGACCGTAGCCGACGATGCCGAGGATTTTGCCGCGGGTTTCATAGGAGTTTTCTGCCGACTTTAACCAGGCGCCACGATGTGCCGCGGCATTTTTTGCCGGAATTCCGCGCAACAGCAAAATCATTTCACCCAGCACCAGTTCGGCAACACTGCGCGTGTTGGCAAAGGGCGCGTTAAAAACCGGAACCCCGCGAACCTGCGTCTCCAGTAGATCCACCTGATTGGTGCCGATACAAAAGCACCCAATAGCTGCCAGCTTAGGGGCAAAATTGAGCAATTCCGGAGTAACATGAGTGCGCGAGCGGATCCCTAAAAAGTAGGCATCGGCCAGATGAACCTTCAGCTCTTCGACGGGCAGTGACTTACTCGCGGTGACGATATTGTCATAGCCCTGATCGCGAAATACTTTTTCCGCGCTCGGATGAACGCCTTCCAGCAATACTATTTTTATGTTCTTTTTATCAAACGAAGTTTGTTGTGTCACCACTTTACCGCCCTCTCAATCCCGTTACGGATAGGATAAGAAAAAACCCGAACAAATACTATAGCCGTGAGCTAACCAAAAGTTATTAATCGACCAGGGCGTAGCTTAATTGTCAAAATTCACCAGTGCAAAACGGGCGGTATATTGATAGAATCTCGCCAAATTCAGTCAAAGAACCGCTCATGAGTACACAAAACACCGCCGCCATCATCAAACAACTGCTGATCGAAACCTTGTCACTGGACATGACGATAGAGCAAATGAGCGACGATTTGTTGCTGTTGGGAAATATCCCCGAATTTGATTCAATGGCTATCGTATCGATTATTACTGCGGTTGAAGAAGAGTTTGCTTTTATCGTTGATGACGATGATTTGTCTGCCGAGGTATTTGAGTCGATTGACTCTCTAATCGAGTTTGTTGAGGATAAGCGGGGCTGACTCAAATCCAGGCTCCAGCCACTGATTCCCCCCTACTTTTTAATAGCTCATTTTACCGACAACTAAGTGTCAATTGCCTGCCGCAAACGATGCCTCCAGGGCTTAAAATCTTGACATGCCTCAGACGCGTCGGTATGATTTCTAATGAAATATCGGATTAATAAGATACACAAGGAAGCTGCATTTACGGATGGTTATTTGCCCGAATGTTTTGACTATTTTGACCTCTGTAGGGATGACGGGGATCTGTTTTTTATCCAATAATTTTCTCTACCGATAACAAGTCTATTCCAGGTCGCTTGATTGACGTCATTCACTATCCGGTCGCGATACCACGGTTAATCCGCAGCAGATGTTAGCATCAAGCTATGCTTTAACGGTGGCGCGTTGAGTTCTGTTAGTTTTCCTGCCTATATAAATATATTGTGTGATTAGCAGTGTCTCGAAAATGCCCTCTTTTAGAGCTTTTTAGCGAGGCCTTTGAATGCGCTAGCGAAATTGTCTGGCGCGCCGACTGATAGGGTTAGCAGTTGTTGGTCGGTGAGTGTCAAGGTAGTTACGCGGTTAATATGTGACCCCAAAAAGGATAAAACAGGGTATCGCTATGCAAAAGATCATTTTTCTCCTCTTAATTCTTATTGCCAACGGTTGTAGCAATACGCCCGAAAAAATAAATTCAACTTCTAGCCAAAACCGCGACAGCCAGCTCTTGGTCGAGCGCTATCTAATTGGTATTGATGACCAGGTACAGGTCAACGTATGGAAAAATCCCGACTTATCGATTACCGTTCCAGTTCGGCCAGACGGGATGATCTCGGTTCCGCTTATCGGCGAAGTTAGAGCTGGTGGACGTACCCCACTGGACGTGGCAGATGATATTCGCAAGCAACTATCCAAATTTATCAGAGACCCTCAAGTTGCAGTTATATTAGTTGAACTGAACAGCCATGAATATCTATCGCGCGTGAGGGTTACCGGTGCTGTACGTAACCCGGTGTCTATTAATTTTAGACAGGGTATGACCGTGTTAGACGTGATTTTGTCTGCTGGCGGCGTTAATGAATTTGCCTCTGCCAACCGAACTAAACTTTACAGAAAACAGAATGGCGTGACCAAATCAATTGACATTGATCTGCAGGATATTCTGACTGACGGAAATATGGATACTAATTACAGGATTCAGCCGGGAGACATTGTAACTGTACCTGAAAGGATTTTTTAGCTGTCATGGATATTTCAATTAAAGACATTTTTAGGCGAGTCCGTAGAGAGATATGGGAACGGAAAAAGTTTGTCACAACGATTCATGTTTTTGTGGCATTACTTTTCCTGGGTTTAGCTTGGCTATTACCAAGGATTTATATTTCTTCAAGCATAATTCTGGTTGACCAGCAAAATATTTTACGGCCGCTGATGGAAGGGACTGCGGTAACGACTAGCGTCGTCGATCGCGCGAAAATGGCAAGTCAGGTAATATTTAGCCGGAGCGCGATGGATAAAATATTGCTAGTTGGTCAATGGTTCGATGAAAACCCAACGCCACAGGAAAGGGAACTCAAAGCGGAAGATATCAGGCAAAAAACACAGATAAAAAATGAAGGCAAGAATCTATTCTCGATTAGTTTTCGTGACAACGACCCGCAACGCTCATTTCGTGTAACCAAAGCGATGACTGATATTTTTGTTAGTGAGAGCCTGGTTGCAAAACAAAAAGAAAGTCGAAGTGCCTATGATTTTATCGATAATCAGGTTGATTTTTATCACAAAAAACTACTTGATGCAGATAATAAAATTAAGGAGTTTCGCGCAAAACACGTTGATTCTGCGACTCCAGGTTCGAAGGAACTCGCCAATGAAAGGCTGTTAGAGTTGCGGCAAAAACTTGAAGCAAATGCCTTGGATATCAGCATTGAAAAATCAAAATTGATATCTCTGCGACAGCAACTGACTGGACAGAACACCGGTATTAGCAGCGCCAGCCTACAGCGCGAAAGCGAGCTAGGTGAACGCATTGTTCTTTTGGAACAGCAGCTTGATGAACTCCGGCTAAATTATCTGGACTCCTATCCGGATATCGTCAAGGCTAAAGCTCAAATAAGATCTCTTGAAAAGCAGATCAGAGAAGAGGTTGATAATAGAACCAGTTCAAGAAATAGAGCGCTAGTAGATGGGCCTCTTTATCAGGAATTAAGAAGTTTGATGTCAAAAACACAGACAAAAATATCATCGTTAGAAACTACAAGAGATCAGATTGAAAACCTATACGTTAATGAGCAAAAAAAGATAGAAAGAATTAATGCGGTCGACGCGGAAATATCAGAGCTTACGAGAGATTATGCGGTTAATCAGGAAATGTACCAGACGCTGTTAAGGCAACGAGAAAGCGCAATGATTTCCATGAATATAGATATCGCAAATCAAGGTCTTACTATTAAAGTTCAGGAGTCTGCATCATTGCCTGTCAACCCTAAGGGCTTGAGGTTTGGTCACGTTATATTAGCTGGCCTGGCGCTGAGTTTCTTTATACCCATTGGCGGCGCTTATGTATTATCGCAACTCGACGGAAAAATAAGGGACAAGAATATAATATCGGAAAAGCTGATGTTACCAGTACTTGCATCGGTATATTTTGTCAACACAAAAAAAGAACGAAGAAATAATTACGTGAAAGCGAGTGTGATGCTGTTGATCGTCGGACTCTCCATTAGTGCGTATGGTTATGCAATATACCTAAGATTGCAAGGATAAGTAAATGAGTATTATAGAATCCGCTCTGGTAAAGTCGGAAAATAAGAAATCAAAGACACATTCTAAAATAGAGTCAACTTTCAATCTCAAAAAAAGTGCCGTTTTAAACCCAAAAAACAGCAAAAATGGCCGTGAGAAAATTGCCTCTATGTCTCAGGGAAAACTTTTCAGTCTTTCAGAATTGGTGGATAGGCATCTAGTTTATGCTGGAATGTCAGATGCGGTGCTTTTAAATAAATACCGAAACTTGAGAACAAAATTACTGACCCGTGCAGAAAACGAAAACTTTATTACCCTGATTACTTCTGCCACACCAGACAGTGAAAGTAGTCTTGTTGCAGCTAATCTAGCGGCTACCTTTGCTTTTGACGAGTCTAAAACGACCATTTTAATTGAGGCTAATATTCGAAATCCAGGCTTAAATCAGTTGTTAGAGGTTAACGCGAAAAAAGGCCTAATCGATTTTCTACAGCACGATAATTTGAGTGAAGAGGAGATACTCTACGAAACACCAGTCGAAAGGTTGCGCCTGGTTCCAAGTGGTATCGCGAAGGAGAATTCTTCCGAGTATATGTCGTCCGAAAAAATGAGGCGCTTTTTAAAACAGATGGTTTCTCGCTACCCTAATCGTTATCCAATAATTGATGCTCCCAGTATCGTTGACTCGGCAGACACACAAATTTTGGTAGATTTATGCGATCAGGTGATTTTGGTAGTCCCTTACGGTAAGTGTACTCAGGAAGAGGTCAAATATGCAGCGACAGCGATTGGAAAAAATAAGTTGGCCGGTATCGTACTCGATGAATTTTGACAAGTCTGGAGCCAAATCATGCTTATCAGGACCTGCATAATCGTACTACTTGCGCTAACGTGTATTGACGCTCGTCGGGTGCATGCAGCGGAATACAGTTATTCGGTCTTCTCGGATCTAACCTATAGCAATAATATTACAAGACGGGTTCAGGAGGAATCGGGCACAGCACTGACCAATGGCGCATCGGCAAACTATTCAGTCGTTGCGTTGGAAGAATGGGAGCTGGATTTTGCGGCTTCATTTTCAAACATTGATTACTCCAGCGATAATTTAAGAAGAGAAAAAAGAAAATCCTTAATGGGGAGTGCTTTTTATTTGCCAAGATCGAGCAATTTTTCACTATTTCTTTTAGAAAGTATCTCTCAAGTACCGCAGAACCGATTTTCCATTCAGGACGTTAACAACGTCCGTGATGTCGAGTCCACAACAATACAGCCCGCCTATTTTTTTAATTTGTCACCGACCGACAGGATTAATCTGGAGGCGACCTATATCGACCTTACAAATGACCAGGATGATTTGCTTGTCAGTTCTATCGATGGCTCTCGAGTAACGGAGCAAGGAAGTATCGGTTATCAACGTCAAATCAATCCGTTAAATAGAGTTTCATTTATTGGCGAAAGTGAGCAGACTACTTTTGATGCAGGAATCGACGACGGCGTACTCGATTTCGATCAAGAAGACGTTTTTCTACGTTGGGAATACATTAGCATCAGCACACAGCTGCAAATTGATTATGGCCGATCGAAATTGAGCAATGAACTTGAGCAAACTGAGGAAAGCGATCTCTATAGCTTTTTACTTACTCGGCAGTTAAGCGCCGCGAAAACGCTATCATTAACTAGCTCCAAAGGGTTTAATAATTTGTTGCGCTCAAATATAGGCGCAGGAACAGCCTTCGTTGACGATGAGTTAAGCGATTTTGGAACCGCTTCCGAAGTAAAGGATAGTTCGCTAAATTATAGCTCTACAGGACTGCTATTCGAATCGCTAGTCAGTCTGACCTATAAAAAAATTGGCAGTACTGTGATACTAAATACACAGCGACGCATGGCGTTAGGTTTGAGTACGACCTACTATCTTTTTACGGCGTCAAATACTCCGTTAGATTCAAATTTGACTTTCGATTATTCGCTTTCAAAAAACGAATTTGATACCGATTTGTCTAGCGTAAACCGCAATGATGTGGAATTAATTGCGATCACCTACAATCATGGGTACGCGAGCGCTTTTGCCTACTATGTGAGGCTTGAACAGCGAAATACCTCTCAAAATAATCGAGAAAGCGGCGACTCTACCAGTATTTCAGTCGGCTTTAGCTACGCACCTTTAGGACGTGATTTTCGAATGCGGTGAACTAGTCATAATAAGTTTCCTTAAAGCCCAGAAGCAAGTCGGCTTGTTAATTGAAACTTGTTCATCTGAAGAAACCATCTGTTTTACCTGAAAATAAATGGATTTTAAACGGTAATTGCTTTATGAGTTCAGTTTATATGTATCATGCGGTTGGCGACGAATTGGAAATCGCGGGAGCCGATCCGCATTATGCGGTAACAATAGAAAAATTTGAAAAACAAATCCGTCGGATCGCTAAAAGCGAACCAATAGCGGCTCAATTCAAACGTACGGGAAGAATAACTCAAGACTGTATTACCTTCGACGACGGCCATGTATCCAATTATACGGTCGCTTTTCCAGCGCTTAAAGCGCTCGGATTAGGCGCAGAGTTTTATGTTAACACTGCAACGGTCGGTACTGATTGCTATATGAGTTGGGAGCAACTCCGCGAGCTGTCTATCGCTGGAATGAGTATACAGTCGCACGGACATAATCATCGGTATTTTTCGACCTTGTCGGAAAGTGAAATTAGAGATGAACTAAGGACATCAAAGCATGCGATTGAGGCTGAATTGGACCAGGAGGTGATAATTTTCGCACCGCCAGGAGGAAGATATGATTCGAGAGTTGTTTCAATCGCCAAACAAGAGGGATACGAATGTATTGCAACATCCGTCCCTGGCGTTTACCGGCCCCCAGCGCAGAGAAATGAGATGGATTTTATACAATTGCCAAGATTTGCTGTGCGCTCTGACACGACAGCAGAAAATATTCTCGCCTGGCAATACCAGTACAGCTATGCAACATTAGCTGAGTCAATGCGTTACCAATTTTATCGTCTGCTTAAGCGACTGCTGGGTAACCGATCATACGATAATTTGAGGCTGCGTCTCCTCAAAAAATTAAAGAGCCGTTAAGAACATGGGTACGGTAGTTTGGCTAAGTCTGGCGATTATATTTTACACCTTCATCGGCTATCCAATTGTTTTGTTCTTGTTAAATCAGACTTTAAAGAATGAGGATAGTCACTTAAATAACTATTTCCCAACGGTCGAAGTGATTATGATCGTGCGCAACGCAAGCCAATTAGTCAAAGCGAAAATTCACTCGCTTAACGCGCTTACTTACCCGAAAGACAGATTTAAAATACTGATTGTTTCAGATGCCTCTCAAGATGATACAGTCGTTCTCATCAAGCAATTTGATCAGGAGAATATTCGTTGCGTTAATAATTCATTCAAATCAACTAAATCAGCTTGTATTAATCAAGCAGTAAGAATGTCCAGCGCAGAGATAATATTTCTGACGGATGTGAGGCAAACTCTTGATTCGAGCTCGCTGCAGAAACTGACACGACACTTTGCTGACGAACGGGTCGGCGCCGTTAGTGGCGAGTTGATTTTACTGGAGCCTGAAACTAACAACTTTTCTCAAAGTATGGACGCCTACTGGCGGTATGAAAAATTTATACGCCATCAGGAATCACAACTGGCATCTGTACCGGGTGTGACTGGTGCTATTTATGCAATAAGACGAAGGCTCTTCCAACCAATCCCTGAGCAGACTCTACTGGATGATGTATTGATCCCGATGAATGTGATATTGCAGGGAAAGCGAGTCCTATTTGAACCGCAAGCGCTGGCATTCGACGTACCCTCCGCTGATGTGGAGCGAGAAAAAAAGCGAAAGACCCGTACTTTGGCCGGTAACTGGCAAATGTTGGCGTTGCAACCAAAGATGCTTAACCCGTTTAGAAATAGTATTTGGTGGCAGCTTGTATCGCACAAAATCCTCCGCTTATTTTGTCCGTTTTTATTGTTTGCACTCTATCTCTCAAGCGCAATACTTAGCTGGTCCGGAACGACTTATTTCCTGCTGTTTCTGGTACAAACTACAGCCTACCTGAGTGTGGTATTGGCTAACTTCCTGCCAGTAATGATGAATATATCAATTATTCGCATGGCTCATTCTTTTCTATTGCTTATGTGGTTTAGCCTACTTGGATTCTGGTCGTTCATTACCAACAGGCATCTAACGATATGGAAATGAGATAATGAAAATTAAAGTACTACACGTTGTTCTATCGTTGGGGACCGGAGGGCTTGAAAATGGAGTGATCAACATTGTTAACGGCATCGACCGTGATAAATTTGAAATCGATGTCGTCTGCTTATTTGATAGCGGTGCGCTGGCAAAGAGAATAAGCAACTCTGAAACCAACGTTTATTTTCAGTCAAAGACAAAAAATAGCATAGCAGCATCCGTTTTATTTGTTCGCAAGCTATGTCGTATAAACCAATACGACATAATTCATACACATGGCTGGGCCACGTTGTTAGCCGGCTATCTGGCGACTCGACTATTATTCAATGCGCCGATAATTCTCAATGGTGAGCATGGCACACTTTACTTTAGCCGGCTAAGGCAAAGACTGACGCTTCGATATTTGTTTAACAGGGTTGCGCTAAACCTGTCTGTTTCGATGGCGCTGAGCAACGAAATCTGTCGGCGCTATCGGATACCCAAAGAAAACTTCAAGGTCATTCACAACGGGGTAAACAGCCGTCTGTTTCAGCCTGATGCAAAACTAAGAAATGTGACCAGAAAATCGATTTCTCTAGCTGAAAATGACTTATTGTTGGGCTCAGTTGGAAGGCTGGTAGAAGTAAAAAACTATCCGAGCTTAATTCGTGCTTTTTCGATTATTTTGGAGGAGTGTCCTGCGGCAAAATTGCTGCTGGTTGGTGATGGGCCTGAAGAACAAAACTTGCGGAATCTCGCTGAAGAACTTGATGTCAGTACAAGGGTTATATTTCTTGGGAGAAGGGATAATGTTGCAGCGTTAATGAGCATTTTGGATGTATTTATTTTACCGTCATTTAGAGAAGGTATGTCTAATACTGTACTGGAAGCTATGTCTAGCGGATTGCCAGTGGTGACAACAAATACCGGAGGGAATCCGGAAATTGTCGCGCATGGAGAAACGGGCTATCTATTCGAAGTTGACGATATCGACGGATTGGCCGGTCGGCTGAAACTGCTTTTGTCCAGCGATGCAACAAGGAGGAAAATCGGGGCAAATGCGCGCGAATACATTTTGTCTAATCATTCTTTGGAAGTCATGGTTTCCAACTATGAAAATACCTACCAGCAATTGCTCGAAAAATGCGGAGTGAGGTTTTAACATGGCTTCCGTATATTCATTTTATATTGGCGGTTTTATTGTCAGTATAATTAATCCGTTTTGGGGATTAGTCATTCTGGTATTTAGCGTTTTAATCCGTTTTCAGGACAGGTTCGCTGAAATAGCCGCCATCAAGCCGTTTAGTATCCTCCTCTTAGGGATGGCGATTGGATGCTTTGTCCATAGGGATAAATTGGCATGGCGGCCATGGAAGCAGGACAAACTTTTGCTGGCGTTGCTGGTTGTATCAATCATTGGGCTGCTAATTCAGAGCCGGAGTGACCTCTTAAGCGAAACCTGGGCATTCTTGAGCGCACTTGCATTCTACTTCTTTGCCACTCGAATATTACAGCAGCCAAGACAGTTTGTGATCTTGTTCGCTGTGATGTCTTGCAGTATTATTTTCCTCGCCTATGAGGTCATTCAGGATGTACTGGCGAATCCGGATACCACGCCATTTATCGACCGACGCAATGGGCGATGGCAAGGTCTTGGCTATTATCAGAATGCGAACGAATTCGGTCAGTTAATGATCACTACATTGCCTTTCCTGTTTGCTGCGCTTCTAATGAAAAATAGTGTCTTGGTCAAGGTAATAGCAATTACATTTATTACTGTTTTTGTTTTTGTTGTGGGTAAAACAGGTTCGCGAACTGTGATGGTACTGTTGGCGGTTATGTTTATACTTACATTCGTTCTTCGGAGCCATGGTAATGTCATTAAAAAAACACTTATTGCCGGTAGCGTCGGGTTAGTTGTATTAGTTGGACTTTCGTTTGCACCGGGGCCAGTTAAGGAGCGACTCGCGACAATTTCTGATTTTGGCAGCGACAAATCTTTCGAGGGGCGAACCCGTGCCTGGGGTTACGGTTTTGATATGATCACCTGGTATCCACTCACTGGTGTCGGCAAGGGGCAGTGGATTAAGTATCATGGCTTGATGCCGCACAATTCTTATGTACAGATCATGGCTGAACTCGGCCCCTTGGGTATTTTTCTTTTCCTGTGGATTATTTATCTCAGCTTTAAGGAGTTTAGACCGTATTTTAGCGAGAGCGATCCTGACCCTCCGCAGAAAATATTGAATGAAGGTCGTGTTCATCCAGTGTGGGGTGAGCCACTTGATGATGATGAACAGTTTGAACGCGCATTACCTTCAGTTTCGAGTGACACTAAATCGATTGTTATTGCGGTAGCTATCGTTTTTGTCAGTTGGCTGATGTATATTTTTCTCGGCAATCAAGGCTATGCCGTGTGGACTTATTTCTATATCGGACTCTGCGGCGCAGTAAGAAATCTGATAACGGTTCCTCTTACAAGCGAGGCGGCTAATATCGCCCATAAGTCCGACATGAATCAATCAGGACAAAGTGCTAGTTCGGCGAATAATTTTTTCTCGCATTGAACAAGCTTGCAAACTTAGGAAGAGTGGACCTTAAATGTCGGTAATTTTAATAGTTATTTTGGCCATCGCAACGCTAGTTTTTGCATTAGTCGCAATTTACGTCAAAAAGAAAAATATCCTGATTTGGATGGGGGCATATATCAGAGGGGTTGTTGGATCCGGTAGCAACAATGACAAGCCGATTGATATCATGTTCCTATTTGTCGACCACTTTGAGCTTAATGGCGACCCTCGGCGTCTCCAGGCCTGGAATGAGGAGTTTCCGGCTTTGGCGAAGGGACATAAAGATTGGGATGGGCAACACCCCAAGCACAGTTTTTTTTACGCAATGGACCTGATGCACGAGCACGAACTTGAGCAATTGCAACATCTCGTTGCCGACGGATTTGGCGAATTCGAACTCCACTGGCATCATGCACACGACAATGCAGAAACATTTGAGCTGAAGCTTCAGGCCGCGATGAAGATATTTCACCAGTACGGCTACATGAAGCCCTACAAAAGCGGTCAGCAGGCATGTTTTGGATTTATTCATGGGGACTGGTCATTGGGCAACGCCAGGGGAATCGAATTTTGTGGAGTTGACAATGAAATTGAACTCCTGATGAAAAATGGCTGCTACGCCGATTTTACCTTTCCTGCACTATTTAATAAGGCGCAACCGCCAATAATTAACAGCATCTATTATGCGAGGGAAAATCATCGCGCCAAATCCTATTTTAAAGGGCGTCACGCTCAAGTTGGGGCGCGGCAAGAATACGATGAATTTATGATATTTCAGGGGCCTCTCACTATTAACTGGTCAGATTGGCGACACAAATGGCACCCGACGATTGAAGACGGTGACGTAAACCGATTTCCTACACACGATGATCCTAAACGAATAGATGCCTGGATACGACAAAATATCCACGTAGAAGGACAGGCAAATTGGCGTTTTGTAAAAATATTTTGTCACGGTGCGCAGGATCATCAATCGGTAGTGAGTGATGCAACGGACAGAATGTTTAGCTATCTGGAGTCTCGCTATAATGATGGCAGCAATTATCGTTTACACTACGTGACAGCGAGAGAAGCTTACAATATTGTCAAAGCCGCAGAAGATGGTAAAAAAGGTAACCCAAACCAGTACCGCGATTATGTGATACCGCATCCACTTAATCGTTAGTTTTTTTCGGAGTTTGCCCTTGTAATTCTTGTGGTCATGGTGGCGGAGACCGAGGGTTGATTGACGGATATATTGATAAATAGCCAGCTGATAAAGGAACAATGAAAAGCCATGTTTAAAGACACCATCAGAAGAGTCTTTTTGCACTTCGGGCCCTGGAAATTCTTGCGCTGGATGGGTAAAAAACTATACGGGCCCGGGATTACCATTTTATATGGTCATCGTGTCTTACCCGACGAACTTATGTCAAACCCTGATGACCCACGCTATGCGAGCGGGCACTTGTCCATATCTGATTTATCTAATGCAATCGAGAGCCTGCAGCCGCTATACCGTTTTATTACAATCGATCAGGCGATAGAACAAATACACGCAAAGAAAATTGAGCAGGAAAGCGTCGTTTTGAGTTTCGACGACGGTTTTAACGATAACTTCAATTATTTACTGCCGGTGTTAAAACGTTTTAATGTTCCTGCAGTGCTTTACATCAGCCCTTCGGTTATTGGAACCGAGCGTAGTCTCTGGTTCCAGGCGATTATTAATTATTTTTTTTCCATAAAAGAAGAAACAGTGTCTTTAGCTATAAGCAATACCCAGTATGACCTTTCCAGCTCGAAGAAACGTTATGAAGCCGCCTTTAGCTTAATGCAGTACCTCCAGAAAAATAAATCTCCACAGGCGTTTAACGACATAATCGAACAGTTAGCCGGCGAGCAGTGCCTGCCACAAGAGGCAGATCGTCACCTGTCCTGGTCTGAGCTGGAAGCTTTGACTAAAGAGCCCTTAATAACGATAGGAGCACATAGCCAAAATCACTTTCCGCTAGGCTACTGCAGCGAAGAGCTATCTTTTCTCGAAATTACTCAGTCGATAACGCAGCTGAGAGAAAGGTTGGGGATTAGCGTCAGACATTTCAGTTACCCTAGAGGTCATCAATCCGATTTTTGCGACTACCATAAGAGCCTTCTACAAAAACAAGGTATTATTTCTTCTGTATCAACGCTTCGCGGCGTTAATCGGGGTGGCGAAGATGACTATTGCCTGAAGCGGGTAGGCATTCCGCAAAATGCCAGCTTGAAACCCGACGAGTTTATCTGGCAGGTTGCCGGTATGCCACAGTTTATCGAAAAATTTAAGCTTCCTGAAAAAAGAGTATCGCCGTGAGACTGAGAAGTCAGGTTATCTGGACGAGTATTAGTAAATCGCTAAAGCATGTTAGCGTTTTTATTCTTGCTATTTTTTTGACGCGCTACTTCTCAAAGTACGAGTACGGAACCTACCTTCAGATAATGATCATTGCCAACACTGCGATATATTTAGCCGTTTTTGGATTTCCTGCGAGTATCTATTATTTTCTTCCAAGAACTCAGGAAAAGCGCCGACTGATTAAAAATACAGTAGCGATACTTTTTTTCATCTCAGTGCTTGTGGCGCTTTGTATTTATGCAGCGTCTGATGTCTTTGGCAGGCAATTTAATAACTTACAACTAATCGATTACGGCTGGTTAATTGCGGCATTTGTACTGCTACAAATCCCGATAAAATTATATGAGCCATTTATGATTGCCAGCGATAATGTTGCACGCTTTGTAATTGTCAATGCGACCTTTAACGTCGGGTTTCTACTCTCAATTTTGATCCCGGTTGTACTCGGTTATTCGTTAGGCGAAGTTCTTTTTAGCTTATTTGTTTTTTACATAGTTCAACTACTGGCGATTTACGCTGCGGTCTTGTTTACTTACCGTCAACTGGTCGACGACCCTGATGGCGAGCCCTACCTTCCGGTATCTCAGCTAGCCTACTCGGCCCCAATTGGTCTGTCGGGCGCAATTTCAGAGATTGGCGTGGTGGTCGACAAGATAGTTGTTAGTAGCTACTACGATCCGGAGCAGCTTGCGGTTTACGCCAGGGGAGCGATGGAAATTCCGCTATTTAACGTGGTGGCCAATTCGCTTGGCAATATACTGATGCCAAGATTTGTTGAAGAGTATCAAAAGGGAAACATCAATAAAGTGATTGAATTATGGCACAGCTCGATTCGAATCATGGCAATGTTTGTTTATCCAACGCTGGTTTTCTTTATACTCACCGCCGACAGGTTGATACCTCTGCTGTTTACTGATGCCTATCTGGGAAGCGTCATCATTTTTCAGATTTACACGCTCGGATTGATCATGCGAATAACCAGTTATGACGCTATCATACGAGCCATTGGTAAAACAAAAATACTGTTTAAAATGTCTTTTCTGTCTGTTTCTCTTAATATATTGCTAACAATTGCGCTAATAGAGTTAATTGGTATTATTGGCGCGCCGATGGCAACGGTTCTGGTTGGTGGAGTCATTCGAATTTTTTATCTGGTGGTAATTACCAGACTGCTGGACATGAATATGTTGAATATTTTTCCATGGAATTCATTATTACGTCTGATTTTAATATCCATTATTGCGGGGCTTGTCATTCTTCCCATCCTGACGTTGAGCTTACCCCATTTTTCAATGTTAGTTCTCTCTGGGAGTATTTATTCTGTGGTTTACCTTATAGGCCTTCGTTTTAGCGGTGCTCTGAGTAAATCGGAAAAAGAGTCGGTTCGTGGGCTTCTCCCACGATCCTTGCGCTGGGCAGTTTAAATGAAGAATATTGTATCGATAGTTGAATCCAAGAACTGGAAAATAGAGGATGAGGCCAGAGGCCGATTAATCTCTCTGCTAACAAAATTTCATTCTGAAATGCCGGGAGTGAATTGCAGAATTTTAGATGTCGTTTTATTTCCCGGATATTTTACTACTTTTGTTTTTAGGGTTAGTTGCATGATTGATCAGCGCGTGGTTAATTATTACGTTAAGCTGGCATGGCTTATTGAAGTGCATGAAAAAAGATTACGACTTAGGAATCGTCACGAGTATGAAAGTACTCTTAAAGTATATCAATTATTCAAAGGTGATCCGGTTCATATAACCGTCCAGCCGCTTGCTTATTATGCCGAAGAAGTTGGATTCATTATGGCTGAAATAAACGGGATAAGATTAGATAAGGTTCTTTTAAGGGCGATGAATCCTCTTTCATCTCAGACCAAACCCGGTCTTTTTCAGGCGATGACAGAGGCTGGTCGTTGGTTAGCAGAGTTTCAGAAAAAACTATTAGTTGATTCAGAAAAAAAATATAGTCAGACAGATCTAGAATCCAGATTAGACGATGTTCTAGCTAATATTTCCAAAAAAGATCAGAAAATTATTGGGTCACAATCTATAGACCAACTAAAAACACTGGCGAGAAGAACCCTGGATAACTTTACATCAGAAGATTTTCTTGGGGCCGCCAAGCACAATGATTTCGCGCCGTGGAATCTTAATCTGACTAGTGAGGGGATCGCGGTATTTGATTTTGCTGATATGGGTGTCGATCTGAATTTCTATGATGCTTGTTATTTCTTGCGTGCAACAAATTCTTTCAAATCAAAAGTGATAAAAAGCGATCAGGTAATTGAACAATGTGCGTACTCATTTATGCAGGGTTTTGGTCGCTCTCTTAGTCAGGAGCATCCGGTAAAAATCTATTTCGATATTTTGTTTTCTGTTCAAAATATAGTCAGTCTGGATAGAGCAAGACAGCGTTCCAAAGGATTTGTAGGGCAATTGAAGGGAATTTCAAATCGCGTCCATGCAAGGCGATGTCTGAAGGAAATAAAGTTACTACTCAAATCGTAATCTTGCCATTATTGAGTGAACCACCTGTGCGTTTTCATCCCAGCTGTACCAATGAAAGGCGAGGCTTTCTTCTCCCCTTAAATTCAGCCCCTTGGTTAAACCTTCGGCGAGCGCCTTGGGAGAGCTTTCATCCACAATAGTACCGAAGGAAGAGCTGGTTATTATGTCTGGTACTGCGCCCACTCGCGTTGCCACTACCGGTGTGCCGCAGGATAACGACTCCAGTACTATGTTGGGGCAACCCTCTCTTAAGCTAGGCAAGCAGAGCAGATCTACTGCGGACAAATAAGCCGGAATCTGCCGGTGAGCAATACGTCCGAGCAATTTAACTTTATGCGAAATATTAATGTCGATAATTAGCTTCCTGATCTGTTTTTCAAGTGGGCCAGAACCGATCACCAGCAATTCAAAATCCTCAGAATTCACTAAGTCTATTGCCCGGATCAAATTTTCAAGCCCCTTTTCTATTTGAAAATTACCGACGAAAAGTACATATTTCTTAACAGGGTCAAGTCCTAATGACTGCCTGGCATCTGCTTTGAGTAATGGTTTAAAAACATTCTGGTCGACGCCATTATGAACGACCAATGTTTTTTCCGGCGCGATGCCAAGCTGTGTAATATTGTTTTTGAGTGATTGGCTTTTTACAATATTGATATCAGAGTTGTGCAAGGTGTAACGGATCAGCAATCGCCTTAACCAAAAGCGGGTGTATTCGTTGATATCGCAGCCGAGTGCATGGATGGCGATCGGTCGTCTTAATTCTTTTGCCGCTAGAAGCGCACCAAATCCATCGGGATAAACCCAGTGCGCTGAAAAAATATCAGCCTGTCCCTGTTTAACTAGTCGCTTTAGCGTCGAGCGAATGCCAAGATACAAAAAGAAACCGGTAAATGAGCGAAATAATTTAGGGATCACCAGATAACGCGGGTGATAAATCACAATGCCATTATTCTTTTCTTTATAAGGGATTGTCTTAGCTTTCTTAAAGCGCGCCAGGGGATCATAGGGGATCGGAGCAATTACGCTGAGCTTTGCTCTGCTGGCCAGGGATTCGGCCAGTTGCTTAATGAATAACCCTTTAGTTGGCTCGATCGCATTAGGGTACAAATTACTAATCAGAACAATTGATTTTGGAGACATTGAATCAACCGCTCACTTTTGACTGCGTAAACAGCAGCTTGCCTGTTTTTGTGGTAGGAATTGAGTCAACAACAGACAGATTAATTTTTACATCCTCGCCGAGCATAGCTTTTGTTTTCTTCACAACTTCGTTTAAATAATCAGTATTGAGTTGCCGGATATTTTCAACCACAGTCAAATTGACCTGATCGAGAGATTCCTGCACTAGCCTGAATTGTTTAACCTGAGGCAATTCATAAAAAAGGTGAGTAAAATATTCGCCATGAATTTTATGACCCTGACGGTTGACTAAAAAGTCGCTGCAGCGACCTTCAACGGCGCCGAGCAACGGTAGTCCACGACCACAGTCGCAGGCGTCAGTTGAACGAGTACCGACATCTCCCAGTTGGTAGCGGATGATCGGCATACCGAAATTCCAGAAATCGGTCACTACAATATCGCCGCTACCTTCCTCCACACTCTTACCTGTCTGATCGACCAACTCAAGCAACAAGTTTTCCGCGTTAATGTGTAGTCCCTGTTGCTGCTGACATTCGCTGGCGATTAAACCGACCTCTCGTGAACCATAACGATTGAGCACTTTACACTTAAAAACCGATTCGATAAATTCTCGTTTTGTTTCGCTCAAAGTCTCTGCTGAAGAAACGACACCGTCGCATTTAATTGTGTGATTCGGTATTTTCCGTTGTAGAAAGCTGGCAAATAAATACAAGGCGTTGGCATATCCCAGAATCATGCTGGGCCGGATCCTTTCCAATTTACGGGCATAATCAAACATTTCGCAATCGCTCATTTCAAATGCGTCTAGCTCCCATTGACGCTCGAGGTAGGTTGCCAAAATATTTTCTCTGAACGAGCGAGCTGCTGTCAGATCCCGCTGAGCGCCCCAAATAAGCGCTTTGCGCTTTCCAATATCCCAGCCTGACCAACGGTCATGCCTTATCTGATCGGCTCGTCTTAACGTGTGTCGCTCGATATCCTTGTAGTAGATTGTCGGCTCTCCAGTTGAGCCACCAGAACTGTCTTTTACCAAATCTTTTTTATCGAATTGGTTTGACAGCATTTCTGGCAGATTATTTTGAATAATTGACTTGGTCAACAGCGGGAGCTTCTGCACGTCCTGTAACGTTTGAATATCGGCCGGTGTTAAATCGCGTTCTCGCATGATTCTGCGGTAGTAACGAGTATGCTCATAGGCATAGCTGACGATCTTCTGTAATCTTTCTTGCTGAAGGCTTTCCAATTCATTCTTACTAAAATATTGTGATTTTTCTAACGCTGCAAGTCGTTTCAGACGAGTGTCGCTGTTCTTCCAATAATAAAGAGGATAGATTAGGTATTTGTTTATCGGGCGGTATAAATCAAGCATAAATGTTAGCCTTGTTTACGCTTACAGATTGGCATTGAAATCTACGCTGTGCAAGCTTTTGTCCCATTAGTGCTAAAGCGCGGCAGAGACTAATTGTTGGTGTAACTCTTGGGCGATAATCAGTTTGTCCTGGTCGACGGAGCTGTTACCTTTCGGCGTCGAAGTGGTCGCTCTGATCGCCGTTTGCATATCAGTAAGTGAATGATAATTGTTCAAACTCGCCTTTGTCGCAATAGCGTCCAGGCTCTCCCTTGGTGAAGCGATGAGCTTATCAAAGTCGATCAAAAAAACGCTGCTTGCCTGACTCAGCCGTTTCTGAGTTTTTAAAATATGCGAGTAAGCCTCGATCCAGTACTGGAGCCAGAAATTTTCATCTTCGTAGCTCGGACTTACATTTAAGTCATCTAGCCAGTCATTAAAATTAATGGGTTTTAAATTTTCGCCGAAGTCGAAATGTCCAAGCCAGCGCATATAACGTTTCGAAAAAGGGTCCTGTTGATGCATTCGAGTAAATCGTCGGTGCTGTTTCATCAAAGAGCCTATATGAGATAGTGGCTCCCTGAAGGGTATAAGCAGGGTTGCGCTTGGAAACATCTTTGTTAACAGGGTTATTCTTGAGCAATTGGCATTGTTCTTGGAAATGTAACGCGTATTTTTCTGTTTCGCCGATGCGTCAAGCAATAGCTTATTAATACTGCGCTGAAAATCAATTGAAAATTTACGCGTTGTATTTTTCGGCGTTAGTGGTGTAATTCTGTCATGCGAAGTAAAATCTGTCCGATGATAATTAAGCCAGATTATTTCTTCAAAAGCTTCCGGGCTGTCAAAATTAACCTGCATTCCATCACCGTGCGCACGCTCAGTAGAAATTGCAGTTTTTAAAAAAGGCGAAGAAAGTTTTTTCCAAAGTAGCGGTGACAAAATAAAAGGCATATGACGATAAGAAAAAGTGCTGAATTCGCCGGTTTGATACAATAATTCGAGCAGCAGAGTCGTACCTGACCGTGGTAGCCCGGTAATAAAGACTTCGTTTTCAGATTGAGTAGCGGACAGCTCTTTTTTATACCAGCTATTTTCCAGATCAGACAAGAGATTGCGTAACACTGGCGCGGAAAAAGCCATATAATGGAGCAGTTTATCAACTGTGCTATAGTTTTTTGTTAATGACATTTCTAAGCCATAGATAAATTAGCGAACCGACGGTTAGTAAAATAATCACCTTGACAGACTGGGTGTAATCGACGACCTCATTGGCGAGTTCAGGTGAAAACAATGACAACAGCAATACCAGTAAAAACAGCACCGCAAATACGGATAAAAACTTGCCAGCGAGAGTCAATGTTTTAATTAATAATTTGACTGAGTGGGTGCGCATGAATAATTCTTTTTCGTTATCCGATAACTCGCTGGACTTAAAAATATTCACTGAATGACTCGATAACTCAATAACCCCGTGCGCGTCTTTCATCAGATTAAATCGAATAAATAATTCGATAAAAATTACCGATAAAATCGAGAGTATAAAATAAATCATTGTTTTTCTGTTGGTTCGTCAGCATCGGCTTCTTCGAGCGCTTCATTATCGTCATTTTTCTTGAACATGCGTTTTATCGGATACCAAAATAACCCAACGATTGCCATAATAATAGAGAGCAATACGCCGATAATAGTACCAATAACGCCAACACCCAGCCCTGGGCCGACATAGGCCGCAACGCCACCGCTATAAGTCAGAATTGTAATCATTGTCAGTATGTTCTTACTCATGGCTAGTTAGTCTCCTTTGATAAGGTATCGCAACCCGGAATGGCACTGAAGTAATCGTCAGCCAGCCATATTGCATTGGCTATGTGCTCATTGTAAGCGCTGGAAATGACCGATACATTATTGTATTCGAAGACCTTATCGCCGCTTGCAGTTACCTGAATCACACGCCCTTCATCGGGGGACACAATTAATAGATTGCCATTTGGCAAGTACTGATGTTTACCTTGATATTTTGAGTAAAAGAAAAGGTCGCCATTTTCAAGCTCGTTGAATACCTCACCTGAGACTGGGTCAATTTTGATGATTTCTGAGCGACCAAAATAGGTATTGTTACTATAAACAGAGATTTTTCCATCCGCGGTAAAGTCAGGGTCATGCTGAAATTTCCATGGCCCTGCGCGCCACCACTTTATTTTGTGATCGTCGGGGTCGACGACCACAACCAAATGAATATTTCTAAAACTAAGCAACAAGTCGCCGGTCTCGAAATTCGCGAACTGCTCGGCAATTTCCGGTTGAAGGACATCAATATCGTTCGGATGAAACAGGTCGACCGTGGATTTGTTAGCCGGAGTTTTGTCAAATTTTCTGAAAGGATAGTCGGCCCTTACCGCAAACACGTTGGTCGCCGATGTTTGGGCGACGATCAGATCTTCAATTAGTCCGATACTTCTGATCGCCTTACCAGTATAGGGGTCGAAATTTTCCAGGTAATTATAATGGGCGTAGGCCGTGTTGTCCCCAAGCCAGGTCCAGAAAGACCCATCACCGGCTTGTTCCAGCGAATGGTGATAAACGCCAGATTTAGTCCAGACTGGTTTACTGCATCGATCAATGCGCGCCATCACGTCACCCGAATCAAAATTGACAATTAATGAGCCGTCGGGCAATAGCTTAAAAGCGTGTGGTGCATCTGAGCCATTAAGTGGCCCATCGGAGTCGAGTGGTAAGTAGGAAAGATCCCAATAATGAATTTTCCGACCGGAATCGTCGAGCAGCCAGGCCGCGTATCGGTTGTTTTTACCGTCAAACCCCATCAAAGCGTAATAGCCGGGTTGAACTTTCTCCTGCTGATAAACGCTAAAAATATCGCGCGATAAGTAATCAGGCGCTTTGATCAGGCGGTTGGCAGGCACCAGCTCACCATATCGAAATATCGATAACGCAGCGCTGTACATCGACTGGATAGGTTGAAACGGCCAGATCTTAAAGCTGCTGACGGCAACGCCATAGCCAAACATGGCCAGCGCAAACAAAAACACGCCGGAAATAATGGAAATTTTCTTGCTCAGATCGTGCGACATCCTTATCAATTCCTTTTAGATAATGAGCCTTTTGTCTGAGTGATTATAACAACAATTGGCGCACAAATACCATAAGCTTTCAATACTGTGAAAGCCGGGAATACTCCAAAGCAAGCTGCTATACTAACGCAGTAAGGCGGCTAATGGTTTAATACGAAAAAATCAGGGTCGTCAGTCTTGGCCTGCCACCGCTGCAGGTAAAGGCAGATGGAGAATGTTCAGGCAATCAGGGAGGAATAAAATGATGACAAGTATTTTCAGGTATGGATTATCTATTAGCTTTTTATTCCTGATAAATTGTACGCCCGCGCAAAACGATATACAGCTGTCGACTCTACCCCTAGATAACTTTGATTCTTCGCAAGATAATAACAGCATAAAAATAAAGCCGATGGGCTTGCATCAGATTAGATTAGGGAAAACCTTCGTATTTCAACCTGAAATTAGCGGGGAAATTAATTTATGCCGCAAAGATTTGGGGCATGATGATGTTCAGGTTGACTCGCAGACTGGCCAGATTAGCTGGGACACTTCTAAGCTAAATTTTGGTCGTGGTTTTCATATTCGAATCAAGTGTAGCAATTACTCTGGTTTTGACTACGCCTCTATGGTCGTGCACGTGGATGCCACTGGCTCAAGCCGTCTCCGGGTGGCAGGTAAAAATGGAATTTCAAAGTACATCGCCAGTGCGGCGACTCAAATGGATAGCGGTGATACCATAGTTTTTCCTGACGGCATTTATCCTGTTTCGGTTTCTGGCAACGGAAGTTATGAAAATGCTTTAAAACGGAGCGCGCCGACTAACGGTGCGGCGCGCCAGTTTTCGACAATTATCGCGCAATCACCAGGTGGTGTTACCGTAACCGGGGAGAGCCGCAATGGATTGAAAAAGCAAAAAAATGCGTTTCAATTATCCGAAACGCAATTTGTTGCCGTTGTTGGGTTTGTGATTAAACAAGTGCAGCGTGAGTCATTTACGACAGTTGGCTCCGGTAAACATTTATTGATCGATTTTGTCGGTACTGAAGGGGCTGGCACCTGGGGAGCCAGTTGCGCTAATTTTGTCCAGGCTAAAGCCGGTCAGTGTTCTAACGCAGGTATGCGCATCAATGGCGGAACGCCCCTGATCCAGAGCAGTTATAACTGGGGACATAACCGCTACGGCATTATGACCAGAAGCACGCAGGGCTCAATCACTCGCCGCTCTTTTGTCAGACTGGACGAGCACAAAGGTGATCAGCCTTATGGTGGATTCAGTGATTATTGCGATTCAGACCACCTGAGCCAGGATAATGTTGTCTTTGATTCGCTGGCCATTGCGGCTCCGCACTATAAAAATTACGCAGGCTTATCTGCCTATCCGGCCACCGGTTGCGCGGGAAAAGATGCCAGGTTAAAAACAGTGGGTCTACTGGCGATTAATAATCAACTTTCACTCTCCCTGATGGATGCTCAGGCAGGCCCGCCGCATGTGTGGCGAAACATTGTTTCTTATGATTCGGAAGGGACTTGCACGCCACAAAAAGATCGCTGCGGCGCCTGGCTATTACAGGCAAAAAAAGAAACCATTGTAACCGAGTCATTTTTTGGTAAAGCCAGGGGCTTTCAAGGAAGTACCACATTACGGGGGGCTTTTGATTTCAAGGACGTCAAGCTTGCAGATAACGTAATACTTTTTGACATTCCCGGCTATCCCGACCAAGGAACCCCGCCGCGCTATTTGCCAGAATCGCAACTTTATTTCAACGGCCGCTCGGATACTTTTTATGGTGAGCCAGGCTCGGATGAAGTTACTTCTTCGCGCCGATGGCCGATCCCAGGCGAAGATATTATCGCACGTAATATGCGCGCCTATTACAATCGAGCTGCGCTCAAAGTAGGCGGAGGCGAGGTTGAAATAAACGGGAACCGCGGAGCGGTCGCGTCGGCAACTTCCATGTCAGAATATTTTTGGGGGTATAAAGACTCATTGATTCCACCACTGGTGGTACGCGTCAAGAAAACCGCACAAGGCAACCGAATCGCCTGGGAACATTTTACCGGCAATCAGCGCCAGCGCGTTAAAGGCTGGCAGTTATACTGCGCAGACAATCAGAAAATTCTCGCCAACCTGGCGGAACCGCAATTGAGCTTCACCGATAAAAGTGGGGCGTGTGGCGCCTACGCTGTACGAACGATTTATGAGCAGGGTGTGAGTGGGATCGCCTATGTTGAAAAGGCGAGGTGAGTATTAGTCGTAAGCGTCCGCAAATAACAAATCTAATTTATTTAGATTTGATCATCCATGGCATCATGTCATCTAAGCTGTCGGGTTTCCTTGGCAGCTCTTCAAACAGGTCGAGTAGATGACGTGCTGGATATTTAAATTAACCCGTGGCGAGAGAAATGCCAGACCTTGCTATTGCCTGGTGGAACAGCTTCTATGGCCCTAAATAATCCCCCTCATTTCGGGTAAACAAAGCCCTATCTGGCACCAGAATACAGCCTTTGCTTCGTCATTTTGCACGCAAAGCCTATCAACAAGCCTCTTGAGACATTGTTCACACCAACCGCAATAAATCATGCTTTTTGTCGAGAAACGGGCATTTTTCACAATTCTTTGGTTTAGAAATCTCTACCTTTACCGATACAAGGGTGCACAAAATTTAACCAGTTGTATCAGCCATCTTACTAATCGGGTTCAGTCAAATTATGTTAAACCAGCTTAAATTTAGGTTTTCTCACTTTATAAATCTTATAGGCATTTTCGGCCTTGTCACTATTATCAGCGCCTGCGGCGGAGGTGGTGGCGCAACAGAGCCAGATGATCCTGCTGGCAGCGTGAATCAATTTACGCTGTCGGTTGAAGTATCTGGCGATGGTTTGGTGGAGTCTTCCCCGAGCGGCATAGACTGTGGTTCGGATTGCAGTCAGGCGTATGCCGAAAGCAGCACGGTTTCTTTGTCGGCGACGCCCGCTCAAGGGTACAGTTTTGTCAGTTGGAGCGGCTCCTGTAGCGGCAGTGGCACGTGTCAGATCACTATGTCGTCTGATCAATCGGTGGCTGCGCAGTTTGAGGCCAATGGCGCTGTTATGCGAACACTGACAGTGAGCGTCAACTCCGGCGGTAGCGTTACTTCGTCGCCGGCGGGCATAGATTGTGGCACCGATTGTAGCGAGTCGTTTGAAGAGAATACCAGCGTGACGCTCACTGCGATACCTGAGGCTGGTTATCAATTAAGCGGTTGGGGGGAAAGTTGCAGTGGAACAGGCGCTTGTGAGTTAACTCTGGACGTTGATAGGAGCGTCTCTGCGGTTTTTGAAGAAATTCAAACGGGTATGGGTGAGTTTTCGTTAACGGTTTCCAGCTCATCCGGTGGTAGCGTTACCTCTTCGCCAGCAGGGATCGACTGCGGTTCGGACTGTAGCGAAGAGTACGCTGAAAATTCCGCTGTCAGTCTCACTGCGGTACCCGATACTGGCTATATTCTGTCGGGCTGGGGTGGCGATTGCAGTGGTAACGTCGCCTGTAACCTGACAATGGATGCTAATAAATCGGTCAGCGCGACTTTCGTGCTTGAGGGTAGTCAGGGTAGTTCATTATCCATCGCCAGCATGGGTATGTTTGAGGTTAACCATGGCGACACCCTGGTTTATCAACCGCAAATTAGCGGAGAGGTTGCCGTCTGCCGTAAAGATCTCGGGCACGATGATGTCATGGTGGACTCGGAAACCGGTCAAATAACCTGGGACACATCTGCGTTGACCTTCGGCCGTGGTTTTCATATCAGAATCAAGTGTAGCAACTATACCGATAGCGCTTATGCTTCGATGGTGGTGCACGTCGATAAATCAGGCACCAGCCGCCTGCGCGTTGCCGGAGAAGATGGCGTCTCTCCCTACATCGGTGTAGCCGGTCAGGCCATGACCAGTGGCGACACCATTGTGTTTCCTGATGGTGTTTACCCTGTTTCCGTCTCGGGAGACGCTAAGTACGAGAACGCATTTAAAATGACCGCACCGACCGATGGCAGCGCCGATCAATTTAGTACGGTGATGGCAGAATCTCCCGGTGGCGCGGTGATTGACGGAGAAGGGCAACAAGGGATCGGCAGGCAAAAAAACGCGTTTCAACTTTCGACAACCAATTACGTGGCGATCGTTGGCTTTGTGGTTAAAAATGTGCAACGAGAATCCTTTACTACCACAGGCTCCGGTAATCGCCTGCTGGTAGACTTTGTCGGGGCGCAAGGGGCTGGAACCTGGGGATTACCCTGCTCTAACTTTAGCGAAGCCGGGGCAGGTGGATGTTCTAACGCGGGTATGCGTGTTAATGGCGGAAGCCCGCTGATCCAGGGCAGTTATGATTGGGGACACAACCGTTACGGGATCATGACCCGAAGTACTAATGGCTCAATTACTCGTCGCTCTTTTGTCAGGCTTGATGAACATAAGGGCGACCAGCCGTATGGCGGATTCAGTAACTATTGCGATACATCGCATTTGAGTCAGGACAATACGGTGTTTGATTCTCTTGCGATCGCCGCACCACATTATAAAAACTACGCGGGTCTGGAGGCTTATCCGGCTACCGGTTGCGAAAACGACCCTGCCACTCTCAAAACCTCAGGCTTACTTGCCGTCAACAATAAGTTATCGCTGTCGCTAATGGATGCGCAGGCAGGGCCAAACCACGTATGGGACTCTATTGTTTCTTATGATTCAGAAGGAACCTGCACGCCACAGACTGACCGTTGCGGCAATTGGTTATTGCAGGCCGATAAACAAACTGACGTTACAAATTCGTTTTTTGGAAAAGCGCGCGCTTACGGTGGTGGTACTAATATAGGCTCTGCTTTTGACCAGCAGGATGTAAATCTCGAGGCGAGCGTTATTATTAGTGATGTTCCGGGACAAGGTGATCAGGGGACACCGCCGCGTTATTTACCCGAGTCGCAGCTTTATTATCAGGGACGCTATGACACTTTTCACGGTGATGCCGGTTACGACACGCTCACCACAACTCGTCGCTGGCCAATCGCTGGTGAGGATATTATTGCGGCAAACATGAGCAGTTATAGCAATCCCGAGGCTCTTAAAGTGGGTGGCGGAACCGTTAATATTGATGGTAATAGAGGTGCGGTGACCGTTGGCGACTCCATGTCGGAATATTTCTGGGGCTATCTGGACGATAAGATCCCGCCATTGGTTGTTCGGGTCAAAAGTAAAGGTGCGATTAATCGGGTCGCCTGGGAGCATTTAAGCGCTTCTCGCCGAAATGCAGTGACCGGCTGGAAAGTCATCTGTGTCTCCACTGGCAGCAACGTGTTGGCTACACTGCCAAAAGAAACGCTGGTTTACAACGATAATAGCGGTAATTGTCAGCAATACGCGGTGAAGGCCGTGTACGCCGATGGCGACAGCGGTATTGCTTATATCGAGTCGCCCCAGTAAACGGTATCCTTCGGCCTGATTTACAATCATTGATATTCAAACGGGTTGATCAATATACTCCCGGTGCCATAACTCCAGCACTAGCAGTTGCCACAAAACGCGATGATGGTCGCGTTTTGTGTTTTTATGCTCACTAAGTAACCGGCGAACTACGTCGGGTTTGAAGTAATTGCGTTGATGAGCCTGTTCACTATCCAGAGTGGATTTTACGTAATCAAAAAGTTCGCCTTGAAACATTACAGCGAGCGGCGTAGGAAACCCCTGTTTTTTGCGATATAAAATTTTCTTTGGTAAAAAAGACTGCATTGCTTTCTTGAGAATATATTTGTTTTGATTGTGTTTTAGACGATACTTACTCGGCATCGACGCGGCAAATTCCAAAAATCGATGGTCAAGAAATGGGACTCTTAGTTCAAGCGATGCGGCCATACTCATCCGATCTGCCTTAATTAGCAGGTCGTCTACCAGCCAGGTATTTATATCGAGATATTGCATTTTGGTTTGCAAGTCGTGGCCCTTTGTTGGCTGATAATATTGCGCAATTTTCTGCCAGCTATTCGATTGCGATGCCTGTCGAGCGAAGGTTTCAGTGTACAACTTGTTTTTTTGTTGCTCATCGTAAAAGGAAACGCCAGCGTAACTTTTCTCGATAGCCTTCTCGCTTAAATCAACGTATTTTTTCCATTTTCCGCCCAGTTTTTTGAGCAACGGATTTAACAAATATTGGCGAACGGGCGCAGGGGTTTTTTTATAACGATCGACTAGTTGCAAATATTTATAAATGGGGTAACCGCCAAACACTTCGTCTGCGCCTTCGCCAGAGAGAACGACAGTCACTTGTGGTTTCGTCTTTTTCGCCAGATAAAAAAGTGAAATCGCCGCGGCCTCTGTCACCGGTTCGTCCATGTGGCGGATATAATCCGGGAGAAGCGACTTAAAATCGTGAGGGCGCATATAATATTCGTGGTGATCGGTATTAAACAAGGAAGCGACAGAGCGTGAATATTGCGTCTCATCAAAGTTTTTACCGTAGTCCCAGGCGATAGAGAAGGTCTTGATATCATTAACACCCAGCTTTCTCATCATTGCGACAACTGCCGATGAATCGATTCCAC
>Ga0316209_1001212_pt1 | contig 29421 bp, 30 predicted proteins | sample 6monopyrite_MG_FD_204945 | JGI IMG/M metagenome (GOLD analysis project Ga0316209, IMG submission 204945) | Microbial mat bacterial communities from mineral coupon in-situ incubated in ocean water Damariscotta River, Maine, United States -... | ecosystem: Environmental > Aquatic > Marine >...
ATTACCATTGTCTGAACTGAAAAATAAAATCGACTCGATTATGGCTGAAATTCAAGAGAAAATCGACTTTCGTTCCCATTGGGAAAACCCGAAAGAGTTTTGTTTTCAAAGAAAAGGCGCTAGCGGTAGTATTGAAATCGACCAGTCAAATTTCGAACTAAAGCTAAATTTAGGCATGATGTTCCGTGCGATGAAAAGTACTATTGAGAGTCGAATTATCGCCGTAGTCGATAAGCATATCGGTTAATGAGTGATGACATAAAGGAGTAGCTGTATGCAATGCCCAAAATGTGAAAACGAAATACTAAGAGCAACAAAAATCGAACAAGGGCTTTCCGCTATGGGATGTGGAAACTGTGGAGGCGCTTCAATCGCGTTGCTTTATTATCGCGATTGGGCTGAAAGAACACCGCTAGCAGTCTTGCAAGAAACGGACATAGCCTTCGAAGAAATTATGAAGGATATCGACGATACCAAAGCAGCATTATGTTGTCCAAAATGCAGTCGAATAATGAACAAATACAAAATTTCCGGCGAATGCAATCATCGGCTTGATCTTTGTTTCTCCTGTGATGAAGCTTGGTTGGACGGAGGCGAATGGCAGTTATTAAAATCACTCGAACTTAGTCAAAAAATGCCAATTGTTTTTACTGAACAATGGCAAAACAAACTAAGAAAACAGGCGACCCAGCAGGCGAGAGAAGAAAGATTACTGAAACTAGTATCACAGCAAGATTTAAACGAAGCGAAACGAATAAAGGAATGGCTTTTAGCACATCCCAATCGAGAGTCGATTTCGTTCTTTATTAATCAAGAGTAATTTGTTTTGGAGCTGGAAAGATTGGCTTTGAAAGATGGCAATAATTTTCACCAAAGGAGAAGAGTTGAATATCGATTGGAGTGTAATAGGAGCAGCGGCAACCGCTGTGGGTACAGTAGTAACGGCGCTAGGTGTTTTGTTTGGTGCTTGGCAAATTAGGTTGTCAAAGAAACAGGCGCAAGCAAAATTCGAAGACCAGCTAGATCAGCAATACCGCTCACTAACAATTGACTTGCCGGTCGATGTTTTGATCGGAAAGAAACCGCAAGAAAAAGACCAAGCTCGAGTTCGCGAACTTATCTATAACTATCTCGATCTAACTAATGAGCAAACGTATTTAAGAGCAAAAGGACGAATTTCTGGACACACGTGGATTTCATGGTCTTCCGGGATCGCCGCACATCTAAAACGACCAGCGTTCGAATCGGTATATAAAGAAATTGAAAATACTAGCGGGTTTACTTATTTAGAAAGATTGGTAAAAAGTAACTACCTTTCCGATCCGATATCTTGGTTTTAGATTTGTTTTTAAAGTAACAAGAATTAGTCTGGTAGTAGAGAAAATTAATTCAGTTTTTGCTGCTCCCTCGCCAGGAGAAAAAAGTAAAGCCTACTCTATTCACCGTCGAGGGAGGTTTTTCGAAGTTTTTAATTTAGTTTATTTTATTCGCCTTTTTTTTCGAATTGGTAGTCTTTCTTCTTAGCTTGCTTTTTTATTGCCTTTGTTAAGGCATCACTCATTGAGGGAGCGTTTGCAACGAGCTTTCTTTTCTTTTCAGCAACGTAGATTTTTCTCTCTTTGCTTAGGCTTTTGATTTCTTCATTAATTTTTTTTCTTTTTTCGGCCTTTTTTAACACGTAAGCCTTTTTCTGTTTGTTATCCATTTTTTTCATTGGTTCAGGTAGGTCGGCTTCTTTTAGTTTTCCCAAATCCTCCTCTGCTATGTCACCGTCTTTCATTGCGTCGACTAAATCCCAACTGTTATTACGGTAGTAGGACGACGATTTAGAACGCGCTCTTTTAGCCATTAAGCCCGCTGAGATTTTTTGACTCTGTTGGTCCTGTGCTAACTGTCGGCGGGATTTTTCCTGGCCATGCTTGCCGTAAGGAACATAGGTTTTGTTGAGCTGTTGGTTGAGTTCGGCAATTCGTTGGTCTTGCGGAGCGATAACGTGCACCGTTCGCTGATTGGCATCAATGCTCATATAGTCGCCACCAGCTAGTTTGGCACCATTTTGCCAACCAGTGTCAATACCGACTTGATGGTCTCCTGCATGGATAGTGTTCACTGCGATACCTTGTTGGCTGGCCAATCTTAAAGCCTCTCGATAATTGACTGGTCCCTGAGTAAATGGTTCGTTACCGGCTATAAAGATGGTTTTGATATCGCGATTAGAGTGGCTCCAATTTAAACTTCGAATGGCGGTTTTAATTGCGAATCCGCAATACTCACTTCCACCATTAGTGGTTAGAGAAAATAATCCTTCCGAGACCTTGTCAAGCTCGCCGGTAAAATTGTTAAGCATACGTACAAAACCAGTATCGCGAGAATTGCCATCGTTGCCGTATTCAAATAACGCGACTTCAAGAGTAGGAGTAATCCCATTTCGTTTGGCGCTGGTAAACTCGTTAACCACTTGCCATAACTGATTGCGGGTCTGGTCGATCAGTCCATCCATGCTACCGCTTGTATCTAACAATATGGCTAATTGAATTTTAGGTGGTTCAATTGGTTTTGGAGAGATGATATGGCGTTTGTCGATTGGAGTTGGCTGATGTGGTTTTTGATTAGCCATTGTTTGTCCGGAAATCGAAAGAGCAACGGCTAAGCTGAAGGCAACCGATGGATTAAATATTTTTGGGCAGCTTTTTCGGAAAGTAGCCCAGAGATTGTGGTCATTCGTTTTATTCTTACGCGGTAACATAATTTGCTCCTGAAATTTGGCGGTCGTTGCCTAAATAAGATTACTCTCCGAGAAGTGGCGATATTAGGCCAAATTATGTAAATTGATTGATTTTGAAGTTTACATTGGCGTTACAAAGCTAATTTCGGTTAAAGGACCGGTACAGAGTTGAGAAAAATAGTCAAAGATAACCTATACTTAGCCTATTATCTGTTTTGAGATTGCTTTTTTGTCGTTACAAGTTTTAATCATCCTAGAAGTCTTTCTTGTATTGCTCGGCGTTGCCGGTTATTTCTTCTATACCCTTTTTTCGTTAAATAAACGGCTGGGGGAGAAAAATGAGTCTTTGAAAGGCAAGTTAGCCAATGCCAAAAGCCGAGCGAAAGGTTTACGGGTTCAAATTCAAGAACAAAACAAAACCATTAAGAAACTAGAAGCCGAAGTTGCCAAAAAAGTTGAAATAAAACAAAAGCATATTGATAAACTCGAAAAATTGGAACAGTTAAAAGACGCTGCCCAACAGGCGGCTGAAAACGAAAAAAATAAAAATAAAGAATTACAGAAAAATAGCCACGAGCTTAAAGAACAAATCGAAGAACTTATCGCACAAACTAACCAGTTAGAAAAATCACAAAAGAAAAACTCTTCTAAAATAGAGGATGATAAATATAAAGAACTTTATCACGATCTAAAAAACACCGTCGCATACACTATGTCTGGTGGAGAGCAAGCGCTCGACATGTTAAGAGATCGGTTAGAAGAAAACGGTAATTTAGCGGCCAGTGAAGAACTAGACAAATTCAAGGAGCGCTATCAATCGGTCGGGGGAATGGTCGGTTTGGTCGATGATGTCGAAATTTTCGATGAAGATGAAATCGAATCCGAAGCAGAAGTTAGAGAAATTGAAAGTGCTGAAAACCTGGCGGATTCTGTGGATGAATCTTTGGCAAAGGCACAACGGATTACCCGACTAGACTCTAGCAATTTGGAATTTACCCAGCAGGAAATGGACCGCATTGTTCAAAAATTAAATGAAGTCACTAATGTAAAAGAGTCACTGACCACAGATTTAGATAAAACAGCTAGCCAGCTTAGGGTCTTTATTTCTAAAGCACATCTGTTTCAAGCGCAAAAAGAGCAGATTAGAATGCATAAGGGCACTCAAAAGCAATTGCACCGTAATCTCTCAAATTTGGGCAATGACTACCGTCAACTTTCTCGTCGTTTTAAAACTTTGGAAGCAAGAAATGACATATTGAATGCGCAAATCAAAAATTCCACTCAGGATAAAGAGTCGGTTGAAAAACTAAAACAATTAAGGGAACAGTTGGAACAAAAAGAAGAAACAATGGATCGTTTGATCCTCGAAAAGGAAATGATCGAGCAACAGTTTGTGGTGATGTCAGAAGAGGCAGATATCAATCAAGAGTCTAGCGATGCACTTGAAAGATTAGAGGCCGAACACCAACTACTAGAAGGGCAATTCTTGGAATTACTGAAAGAATTGGAATCAGCCGAAAATTAACATTATTTTTTTAGGTAAAGGTGCGATTCTCAACGAGTGTTATACGACGCCCTGATTCTCTAGGTATAAGATCGAATAACAGCTATCATCATTATCGAAAGTAAACTTCAAATCGAGTCGTTCATCTCTAGGGTGTTTGTCCATGGCGATTATCTTGTCGACCAATTTAGGCATGGTATAGGTTTTAAAGAGATTTAGTTCTTTGTTTAGCTTAACATCATGAAAACAAGCGCCGACAATTGTTAAAGAACGCAATAAAGCCTTAGCGAACAGCTTATCATCAAAAGCTTGTCCTTTATAAACGCTCGAAGCGAAAGCTTCCGCTAAGCGATCGTTCAAATTGTTATCCAATACTTGCACCGCTTTTACCTGTTTTTCATCGTCGCCATATAAGGCTATTTTACAAGGCAAAGTAAGTTTTGTTATATCTAGCCGTTCGACTTTTTCAACTTTAATATTAATACTTGTAATAGTGCTTAATAACATTGCTAAAGCGGAGCAAGACGGGAAAATAACATCTTTGCATACCGTCATGTTTTCATCGGCCATTGGCGAAACGCCGGCCAAAACAGGGACTAAATTTTCTTGCAGATCTTCTACGGTAAATGGTTTGTTGACTATAAACATTGCGCCAGCGGCTTTTGCTTGAGCGATGGACGCCTTATTTTTTTCCGCGGTAATTAAGCCAATTTTTGTTTCTAGCTTAAGCTCTTGCACTCTTTCTAAAACTTGTAAGCCGGTGAGTCCAGGCATATGCCAGTCGAGCAGTACCACATCGGGTCGCCAATTGATTATTTCCTGAATCGCATCTTCACCGTTATCGGCAAAATGAAAATCGTGGTCTGCATAACCTGCGCCAAACAATATTCGTTTGACGATGGTTTGCATCGCTTTGCTATCATCTACAATTAAAAACTTTAACAACATATAAAATCGATATCCTGTAATTTAGCTATTTAAAATGAAGATCATCTGTTGAGATGTTGGCTTAATTTAAGCAAGCGCTGCTTTTTGCGCCTCGATAATTTCTTTAATCCCTTGATGCCCCAATTCCATCATTTCCGACAGTTCTTGTTGGCTAAAGCTAGCACCTTCAGCGGTACCTTGGATTTCGATAATACCATTTTCTTCGTTCATAACAACATTCATATCCGTTTCTGCGACCGAGTCTTCAGGATAGTCCAAATCGAGTACCGGTGATCCTTTGTATATACCTACTGAAACAGCAGCAATCATATGTTTCAGCGGATTGGTTTTTAATTTCTTTTTACGGATTAAATAATTAACGGCTTCTGCTAGTGCAATACAGCCGCCAGATATTGATGCGGTTCGAGTTCCGCCATCTGCCTGCAATACATCGCAATCGATGGTGATGGTGTATTCACCCAATAAGCTTAGATCAATGGCGGCTCTCAATGAGCGACCTATAAGGCGCTGGATTTCTTGAGTTCGGCCACTTTGTTTGCCTCTTGCAGCTTCGCGATTGTTACGGGTGTGGGTTGCGCGAGGCAACATTCCGTATTCGGCGGTCAACCACCCTTGCTTTTTGCCTTTTAAAAAACGAGGTACACCTTCGTCAACAGAGGCGGTACAAAGTACCCGAGTTTCGCCCATTTCAATCAGAACGGAACCCTCAGCATGATTAGTAAATTGACGGGTAATTTGTATTGGGCGCAATTGGTTACTGGTTCTGCCACTTGGTCGCATTGGTGTCTCCAAAAAAGTAAACGGGTATAATTGCAGTGATTTTAACTAAAACCGGTTTAATTTAATATAAATGAACCGATTTAAGTTCAAATATCGAATAAATCGACGACTCAATGTACAATTTGGCTTATTGAATGTCCCATTTATCAAAATTAGTCTAGATGCGGATATAACATCTATCAAGGGCTTTGCTGCTAAGGTCTGTTGCTAACTAAAAATGTTACTAAGGAAATCGCATGATCAAAAGTATGACAGCATTCGCAAGACAGCCCATTGAAACAGAATGGGGCAATGGCGCATGGGAAATTCGCTCGGTCAATAGCCGTTTCTTAGAAACCAATTTTAGATTGCCGGAAGCCTTTAGATCGCTAGAATTCAAGTTAAGAGAAAAGTTACGTAAAAAGCTAAATAGAGGCAAGATTGATTGCAGCCTTCGTTTAGACATCAATAGCGGTAGTAATGAAAATTTGTCGATTGATTCAGATATTGCGGCATCTTTGCTCAATTCTCATCAATCGTTGCAAGAGCTATCAGGTATCAAACAAGAGCCTGAGCTAACTCGTATGCTCAACTGGCCTGGTATTATAAAAAAGGCAGAACTGGATAACGAGTTAATTGAAAAAGAACTATTGGCGAGTTTAGACCAAGCCATTAGCCAGTTAATCAATATGCGTGCTCGCGAAGGAGAGAGTATTTCGTCGATGATTGAGCAACGACTTACCGGTATTGGCGAGCAAGTGAGTTTTGTACGAGAAGAAATGCCAGCGATAGTAAAATGGCAAAGGGACAAGATATTGGGCCGTTTTGAAGAAATTAAATTGGAGTTTGAGGCAACTCGAATTGAGCAAGAAATGGTGATGGTGGCACAAAAAATAGATGTGGATGAGGAGCTGGACCGTTTAGATACTCATATAAGTGAAGTATCTCGGTTACTCAAAAAAGGTGGTGTGGTCGGTCGACGATTAGATTTTTTAATGCAAGAATTAAATCGTGAAGCTAACACCCTTGGTTCCAAGTCGATTAGCGCCAAAACAACGACTGCATCGGTGGAACTTAAAGTTTTAATTGAACAAATGCGTGAGCAGATCCAGAATATTGAATAGCACCCGTAAGCATCAATCAGTTATGATAATTTATTAGATATAGAGTAAGAGATCCTTTTTTATGAGTAGTCAAAGCCAAAAAACAACGCCATTGGCCAATCTTTTTGTAGTGTCTGCACCGTCCGGTGCTGGCAAAACCAGCTTGTTGAAGCAGTTGATTAACGAGTTAGCAGGTGTACAAACCTCAATATCGCACACTACACGGGCAAAAAGAGATTCGGAAATTGATGGGATTGATTATCATTTTACGGATATTTCGGAGTTTGAAAAACTACTTAAATCCGAGGCTTTTTATGAGCATGCGGAAGTTTTTGGAAATTATTACGGTACCAGCAAGGCCTCGATTGCCGAACAGCTTCGTAAAGGTATTGATGTTATTTTGGAGATTGATTGGCAAGGTGCCCGGCAGATTAGAGAACAACTACCGCAAAGTCACTCTATTTTCATATTACCGCCAAGTAAACAGGAATTAGAAAATCGGTTAAAAGGTCGAGGTCAAGACGATGAGACCGTCATTCTGGGGAGAATGAGCGCGGCAATTAGTGAAATGTCCCACTATAATGAATATGATTATTTAGTGGTTAATGACGATTTTTCGCAAGCCGTTGCTGAAATTAAGGCAATTATTTGCTCAGAACGACAAAAACTACCCATACAGCAACAAAAACATGCTCAATTGTTGTGCAATCTTTTGGAGTAGCGCACAATTTGAGGTAAACTATGCGACCTTTTTGTGCAACCTCAAAAGTTGCAGATTATTTTGATTAATTTATAGGCTGGAGTAAGCAATGGCAAGAGTCACAGTAGAAGATGCAGTTGACGCTATCGGCAACCGATTTGACCTAATTATGGTCGCTTCAAAGCGCGCAAGACAACTCGCAACCGGTGGCAAAGATCCAATGGTAGATTGGGATGACGATAAACCGACTGTTGTCGCCCTAAGGGAAATTGAAGAAAATCTCGTTTCTGTCGAAAATATTGATAAGCTAGGTGCTCCACCAGTAGAAGAAATTGTAGAAGAAATTATTGAAGAATAATTCCTAAGATTATTGTTTCAATTCTTTCTTAGGAGAATGACGTGTATCTATTTAGTGGTCTTAAAAAACAGCTACAGAGCTATTTAGATGCACCTCAGGTTGAAAAAATTCAACAGGCCTACGTCTTCGCACGAAACGCTCACGACGGCCAACTCAGATCCAGCGGCGATCCCTACATTACCCACCCAGTTGCCGTAGCCAAAATTTTAGCTTCTCTTCATCTCGATTCGCAAACCATTATGGCTGCTTTGATGCATGATGTTATTGAGGATTGCGAGGTGACTAGGGAAGAACTCGCCACCGAATTTGGTGAACGCGTAGCAGCTTTGGTCGAAGGGGTTAGCAAATTAACCCAGATCAAATTTCGCTCACGAAAAGAAGCGCAAGCAGAAAATTTTCGTAAAATGATGATGGCAATGGTTGAAGATTTGCGAGTGGTACTTATCAAGCTCGCCGATAGGCTTCACAATATGCGAACTTTAGGTGCGCTTAATGTGGAAAAACGAACCCGCATTGCTAAAGAAACTATGGAAATCTACGCGCCTATTGCCAATCGTTTGGGTATGTTCGCGATACGTCAAGAACTGGAAGATTTAGGTTTTGCCGCCAAGTATCCGATGCGTTGCCGAGTATTGAAAGAATCTGTAAGAAAAGCACGAGGCAATCGCAAAGAAATTATTAACAGCATTTCTAATAATATTTTGCAGCGGCTTAATGCAGAAGGGATCGATTCTGAAATTGCCGGACGAGAAAAATCGGTTTTTAGTATTTATAAAAAAATGCTGAATAAAGTGGGTGTCTTTAATGAAGTGATGGACGTTTATGGTTTTCGAGTGATCACCGATACAGAAGACAGTTGTTACCGGATTTTAGGTCAACTCCATAACCTCTATCGCCCAGTCCCTGGCCGATTCAAAGATTACATGGCTATCCCTAAAACGAATGGCTATCAGTCGTTGCATACCACCTTAAAAGGACCGCACGGATTGCATATCGAAGTGCAAATCAGAACCTCTGAAATGGATCAAATGGCGGAAAATGGCGTAGCAGCTCATTGGTTATACAAAAACCCCTCGGATGTTAATCGCGCTGAAGTAAAAGCCCGAGAATGGATGAGTAACTTGCTAGAGTTGCAGCAAAACAGTGGCGATTCGTTAGAATTTATCGAAAATGTTAAGGTCGATTTATTTCCTGATGAAGTTTATATTTTTACGCCTAACGGCAACATAATTGAATTACCTAAAAATGCAACTCCGGTGGACTTTGCTTATGCGATCCACACCGATGTGGGAAATAGCTGCATCGCTTGTAAAGTCGATAGCACGATTGTTTCACTCTCTCGTACTCTAATCAATGGTCAAACCGTCGAAATTATCACCGCGCCCGGCGCAAAGCCTAATCCTGGCTGGCTGAGTTTTGTTATTACTAGTAAAGCGCGTACTAATATTCGTCATTTCATTAAGAATTTAAGACGGGATGACGCGATTAGTTTAGGTCGTCGTTTGCTAGAAAAGTCCTTGGGCAATCAATCTCTGAGTAGCGTTGATCAAACAATTCTCGATCGAGTGACTAAAGAAACAAACAAAGAAAATTTCGATGATATTTTGGCTGAAATTGGTCTTGGTCAAACCGCCAGCGTAATTATTGCCCACCGTTTAGCGCCAAGTCACGAAGACGCGATTAAAAAACATGACGATAGCAATCGACCACTAGCCATCAAAGGTACCGAAGGCATGATGATCGAATATGCCAAGTGTTGCCATCCGATCCCTGGAGATTCAATTGTTGGCACCATTAGCAGTGGTGGTGGATTTATTCTACATCGACAAGATTGTCGAAACATTGCCGATCATTCCACAAAACTCGACAAATATGTTCCGGTTCAATGGGAAAAAAATGTCGAAGGGGTTTTCCGGGTTGAACTGAAGGTTGAGGTGATGAATCGTCACGGTGTATTAGCAAAAGTGACAAATTTGATAGCCGATGAAGGTGTTAATATCGTCAACGTTAGTATCGATGCAATGGATGGTTCGACTAATATGCTGAGTTTTGCTATCGAGTTAAAAGGGCGTTTACAACTGGCCAATTTAATCAAAAAAATTCGAGTCTTTGATTTCGTTATTAAGGTCTCAAGAAAACGATAACTAATATTTTCACTTACCGAAAAAAAGAGTCCGAAAAATGACAAAAATAATTATTCAGACAAACGATGCGCCAGCAGCTATAGGCACTTATTCTCAAGCGGTACGAAGCGGTAATACGGTTTACATATCCGGCCAAATCCCTCTGGACGCAACTACCATGGAATTCGTCTCGGATGAAATTGAAGCGCAAATTCACCAAGTTTTCAAAAATCTTTCAGCAATAACTCTAGCGGCAGGCGGTGATCTGAATCAAATTGCCAAATTAAATATTTTCCTCACTGACTTATCTTGTTTTCCGTTAGTCAATCAAATTATGGCAGAGTATTTTCAACAGCCCTATCCGGCCAGAGCCGCGGTCGGAGTAAAGGAGTTACCTAAAGGAGCGTTGGTTGAAATGGATGCTATTATGGAGTTGGTTTAGCTTGCTGATATCAATAAGCAATTGAGTAAAGCAATATGAGTGAGAGCAATCCAAGAAATGGAAGAATAATCGAGTTGTTAGATCGACGACAAAAAGATTTGACGGTCTTTATGGATGAAGTGCACAAGCCGCATAATTTAGCAGCAATTGTTCGCACTTGCGATGCCGTAGGTATCGGGGAAGTTCATGCGGTTTACCCAGAAAGTGTTTTAAGAGAGTGTCATGGCACCGCAATGGGTAGCAATCGATGGGTTACAACTCATACGCATCCGAATTTAACCTCCGGTATCAATCAGATCAAGTCACAAGGTAAACAAGTATTGGCCGCACATTTTTCGGATCATGCTGTCGATTTTCGACAAATTGACTATACCAAACCAACCGCTATTCTAGTCGGTTCTGAAAAATATGGCGTCAGCCAGCATGCAGCGGAGTTAGCGGATGAACATATCCTAATTCCGATGCTAGGCATGGTGCAATCACTCAACGTATCAGTTGCCACCGCTATTATTTTGTATGAAGCACAACGTCAAAGAGAGCGAGCGGGTTTGTATAAACAGCGACAACTCGATGAGCAATATTGTGAAAACTTACGCTTCGAGTGGCTTCACCCTCAAGTTAAAGCATTTTGCGATAAGCATCACATTAGGTATCCGATCATTGATGATAATGGTGATATCGACGACTCAGACTGGCATTCGATCCGGCATTCAATCGTTACCGCCTAGTTTTGATTTAAAATAGACTGATTTAAAATGGACAGCCAAACACTTAATCAATCCCCTATCGTCGACCTGCGATCGAGCGAGCAGTATCAACGGTCCCACATAGTTGATTCATCCAATTTCCCTGCCGAGGAAATTGCCGACCGATTACATGAATTACCGATGCGAAATAGACCGATAAGATTACTCGGTAGCGAACAACAAATAGCTTGTACAAGACAATTTCTACAACAAAAAAATTATACTATTTCCAGCGAAATTGTAATTACTGAACAGAAAATACTGCAACTCAAAGAGAAAGGATTGATCGAAAGCGGTCGAGATTCGAAACGTTTGTGGCAACCTGCGAAAGTGATTAAACAGTTTGCCCAGTTGCATAAGAATCAACATGAAACGCGAGGCGTAAATAGCGATTGCCAGAAGCAAACCGAAGTACCCAATATGAAGGCGCTCGATTTGGCGTGTGGCTCAGGTAGAGACAGTGTTTATCTCTCGACCATGGGTTGGCAAATGACGAGCGTCGATTACAGCGCAAGCTCATTAGAAAAAACGTCTTTACTGGCAGAGAGACTAGGACAAAACATCGAAACAATCAATTGGGATATTGAGAAAAGGTTGGACGAACTTATCGCTTTAAATTGGCGTTTCGATGCGCTAGTTATCATTCGATATTTACATCGTCCATTATTACAAAAGCTTCAACAAATGATCAATAAACAGGGTTTTATCGTTTACCAAACCTTCCTTAAAGGATGTGAGAAATTCGGCAGTCCAAAAAATCCTCGATTTTTATTGCAACCAGGAGAGCTTGCTTCAACCTTTTCAGATTTCAAAATTCATTTAGATGAAGTGGAATACCTTGAAGACGGTAGGCCAACCAATCGTTTTATTGCGCAAAAGATCCGCTAATCTCACATTTTTGCCCAACTAAGCCTGCTATAATTGCACTAATCGGTGATTTTTGCGTAATGCAAAGGTTCAGTCACCTTTGTATTAATAAAAAGTAGATACAAACGAAATGCGAATAATGTTCCATGAAGCTAAATAAAGAAAAACAACGAGCGGTAATGTTCGCTGATATTTCTGGCAGTTCCGCCTTGTACAAAACAAAGGGAAATAGTCAGGCTAAATCAATCATTGGTCATTTACTTAATGAAGTACAGTTGTTGACAGAAAGTCATAAAGGCCGGGTTGTCAAAACCATTGGCGATGAAGTGATGGTGAGTTTTTCTTCTGGACAAGACAGTGTCGATACTGCGGTTGCAATTCAAGAAAGTTTTGTTTCTAGTTTCGCACAACACCATTTAATGGTGAGTATTGGAGTTTCTTTTGGTGATGTATTAGTGGATAAAGGCGACCTTTTTGGCGAAACGGTTAATGATGCAGCCTATCTAACTAAATTGGCCAAGGGTAGCCAAATTCTTTTTTCTGAGGCAATGCTAAGTGAACTAACCGTTAGACAAAAATCGAAAGCAAGAGAATTTGATTGGGTAAAGTTGAAGGGAGCAAAAGAAAGTAGCCCCATTTATCGTCTTTACTGGCAAGAAGATAGCGAATTGCATAATGAAACGCAATTCCTGAGTACCGATCTGGTATTGGAAGAGGTAACAAAACAGATATTAACGCTTCATTACGACGGCCAGGAGATCGTAATTGAACCGAATATGACGCCGTTTATGATCGGTCGAAATATTACTTCCTGCCATTTAGTGGTGGATGAAACGCAAGTTTCTAGAGAACACTGCCATATCAGCTATAATAGAGGAAAGTTTGTTTTGGTCGATCACTCGACCAATGGATGTTATTTGAAACCAGTTAACGGACTTGAGTTCTATTTACGCAGAGAAGAGTTTCCTTTGCTCGAGAGCAGCTGTTTGTCACTTGGTGTTCCGTCGCATAAGTCGGCGAATCACCTTATCCAAATAAATTACTTGAATTGATAAGAAACGAATAAAAGGAATTCATCTATGAGACGTATTGCATTTTGGTCTCCGAAGGGAGGAGTTGGCAAAACTACCTTAGCACTTAATTTTGCGGCTGCGGCGTATTATGCCGGAAACCGAGTAATTGTTTGTGACCTAGACCCACAACAATCTGCTGTTGATGTTTTTGCAGAAAATCAGTTACCTTTCTCGGTGGTTCCTAATATGCCGCAAGTCATGCCAAATGTCGATTTTCTAATTTGTGACTACGCTCCATCACTAGACAATTTGCCTGTTGAAGAGACAATTATTTTGCCGATGAGAGCGAGCGTATTGGATTTAAAAGCCGTTGCAAAAACAACTCGGTTGATAAGAGAGAAAAGAATCATAAAATGTGTCAACGCCGTGGATACAAGACGTCATGATGAACGTATGCTTGCGATGAAGCTTTATGCCGACGGTGCACATTTAATAAAGGACCGATCAATCTATGTTAGAAGTTTGAGTCAGGGAAAAACAGTTTTTCAACAAAAAATTTACGGATCAAATGATGCTAAAAATGAAATGAATCGACTTTTGGACCGAGTTTTGCAATTTGATTAAATCGTTCTAAATCGTCTTCAAGCTGGTCGCATAAAAAAAGGGAAGCCAATTGGCTTCCCTTTTTTATTGAGGTTTGAAACCTCTAAACACCTTTATTTCTTAGCAGGTGCTTTTTTCTTAGCTTTTTTCTTAGCCTTTTTCTTTGGCTTAGATGCTGCAGCAACGAGCTTCGCTTCTAACTTAGCAGAAGCTTTTGCTTGTTTCGCTTGTAAACGAGCAACAGCAGCAGCGTTTTTCTTTGCTGCTCCAGCCATTTTCGCCTTAACGCTTTGCATTGCTTTAAGCATTGCGCCTGCGCCTTTTTGAGCATCTTTAGCTGCTTTAACGTTCGCTTTTTGTGCTTTAGCTTTAGCAGCTGCTTTTGCTTTAGCGGCAGTTGCAGATTTAACTGCTTTTTTAGCTGCAGCAGTTTTCTTTTTCGCTGCAACGCCTTTCTTAGTTGCAACGGCTTTAGCGGCTGCATCAACTTTAGCCACTAAACCCTTTAAGCTAGCTTCTGCTTTCTTAGCGCCAGCGTTTGCTTTATCGCATGCTTTAGAAGCAGCGGCAATCGCTTTATCGACACCCATTGCTTTAGGAGCTGCTTTCTTAGCTGCTGCTTTTTTCTTAGGAGCTGCTTTTTTTGCGACTCTTTTCTTAGGAGCTGCTTTCTTAGCTGCTACTTTTTTAGCTGCTACTTTTTTCTTAGGAGCTGCTTTCTTAGCTGCTACTTTTTTCTTAGGAGCTGCTTTCTTAGCTACTGCCTTTTTAACCTTCTTTTTTACGCCGCCTTTGGCCATGATATTCTCCACTTTTTTTGAATGTAGTTAGTTCAATTCGAAGTGTATAACTAGATTCAAAAAAATACAAAAAAAAAATCGATAAAATAGCAAAAAAAACAATTATTTTAGGTATTTACGCTATTTATTGGCAGATTTGAGCATTTAAGAAACTTTTTTATAAAAAAAACAAATTTTTTAATCGTTAAATGCAAATTTAAGAAGGACCGATTGTTCGTTTATAATTTTTTGTGCCGAAAAACCTAGTTTGCTTTTTTACTTTGGCGATCAATCCAGCCGGAAATTGTTTTTGCGACGTTATTATCTTCAATTTCTAATTTTTGGTTTGATAACATACCTACATTAAACCGTTGCTGTTTGGAACGCCAAATTCGTTTCTCAAAGGCTAAACTGAACGCGTTTTTTAAGCGACTAATGGAGCGAAAAGAAAAAATAGGATTAGTAGGATTGGAAAATCGGCTTTCGAGATCATTTTCTACGCCTGTCGGCAATTGGGGCTGTAATAATACGACCGGTGTGCTGGCCGCCAATTGCAGACATTCTAGACTCCAATAAGCGGAGTTTTGATTCGCAATAATGAGAGAGGGTTGTTGTTTAATGGTGGTTTGTTCGAAAATTGCTTTGCAGAGCGCGGAAAAATACGTTTGATATTGTTGCGCGTTGATAAACCGTTTTTTTATACTTTGCGAATCCTTTATTTCTTTTTGTTTCGCTTGCGGAGTATCATTACTTGTTTCTTCGGTGGCTGTAGGTTCATTGTCCGTTAATGTCGAGTCTTTGTTAGTTTTTTTCTCTAAGGTTGGAAGATCTGCCTGGGCAATATTGGGAATAAATAAAGTCCAACCCAATCGAGATAATTGTTTCGCTAACGGTCGAATTAAACGCGGATGATCGGCGTTTTCTCCGTCAGTATGAAGTAGAAGGACATTGCCTCTCTCTTTTCGGCCCTTTGGTAGGTATTTTAGAATTAAATGTTTTTCTTGATTAAGATCAATCCATATTGGCTCATCGGCGCTATTGTTCAGTGCCAATACTTCATTTTTCACCGCAAAATTAATTTCGGCTTGTTGATTGCTCGTTGCTTCTTCTGCATTTAAGCTCATAACGTCAATAAAGCAAACCAGCAAAATAATAAAATGGCTAATATTTTTCATAAAGTTAAATTCACTCTTTATCGTTTGGTTTTAGACGTCAAATTGATTATTTCGCCCTTAAGTATGGCATATCGAGCGATAAAAGTAGTTTTAGTCTGCGGGTAAATTCTCCAAAATTTTCTAACCCCTTTTAGAGCATGTTGTCGTTTTATTGATTAACAACCATTTGGTCATCGAGTATTGACGACAGACGAACTACGTAATTTCCCATTTGCATTGGGATTTTATTATATCAAGACAAACGCTATCTCGATCTCACAAGGTATCAAGCTCAAAATGGATAGTAGCATTACATCACAAAATAGAATGGGTTTTAATGTTGCAAATAGAGCAGAAATCGCGTTCACTTGGTCGATGAAAGATGAATTGAACGATGAACAGTTAATGCTAAAATATTCTAAAGGGGATGTTTCTGCGTTTGAAAAGCTGTATCTAAAACACAAAGGCGGACTTTTTCGATACTGCGCGCGACAATTTAAAAGTTCGGCGGTTGCTGAAGAATGTTTTCAAGAAATTTGGATGAAGGTCATCAATAACAGAACTCGTTATCAACCGAAAGCCTTGTTTACTACTTATTTATACCGCATTGCACAAAATCATGTGATTGATATCTATCGAAAGGAAAAGAAGCGTCAATCGGATTGTGAATTTGTTGAAGAGACCGTTAGTATCGATATCGAATTACAAAGAGTTGAAAGCGATGAAAAACAGCACCAAATTTTGAGAATAAAAGAGCTTCGAAAACAAATAGCGTTATTACCTTTCGAACAAAGAAACACATTACTGCTTAAATTAGATGCGGGATTATCACTGGATGAAATTTCGAGTATCCTAAATTGTGGAAAAGAAACCGTTAAAAGTCGCCTTAGATACGCGACCAATAAACTCAAGGAGTTACTTACCGAACCCTTGGGAGTAAATTAATATGACTGATGATAAGTTAGATTTAAAAGATGAAGGGGCTGATGATTTGAGGCAGCTGGAGCAATTTTTATCGAATGAAACCGATATATTGCCTAATACATCTTTAGATAAACAAATAATAGCGGCTGCACACCGAGAAGTGTTAGCACCTAAGAAACCCCTTCTGTATCGAGTTAATCGATGGCGTAAATTGTCTTTACCTTTGTATATTGCTGCCGGTTTTAGCTTTACGGTGGTTGCTTTTAAATCTCTTTGGCCGGTACCCATTTATTTTTCCGAGGAAGGCACCAGTGCATCAATTTCGGTAAAAATTGAGCAAGAAGCTGCTACCCCAGAATCAAAAATTGAACAAAAAGAACGAATAAAACGACAATTGCCAGAATTTATTTCGCCTCCCATTACCCCTGAGTCGGCAAAAAGTGAAAAAATTATTTCAGATATTGAACAAAACGGTGAACAAAGTTTCGATTCTGAACTGAAAAAGGAAGAAATTTATACTGGAATTCATCTTTCAAAAGCAACTTTTCCAGAAAAAGAAGCTTGGGCGAGAAAAATAATCGATCAGATGAAAAATGGTGATCTCGAAAATGCCCGATTGGAATTGGTTCGATTTAAAAAAGTCTATCCCAATTACCCCATTGAAGAGCAAATTAAGGTCTTAATGTAATAAACAACCCTATTAAAAATGTGTGCATTGATCTAAATCAATAAAAGCTTCATATTATCTTTACCTAATATGCTTTTTTTGCTTGATTCCTGTGCCTTTCCCCTTATAATTCCACCACAATAAGGAGGGGTATGGGCATTTGTTGGCGAGATCGGTTGATCTCGACTAAAATCTATTCGTAAATTCCTTATTCTTACTTCCAATCTTAATGACGGTAAAGCCGTTTTACAATAAAAAATGGAGATCTCTCAATGGCCATTCGACGCAAGTTGATTGCTGGTATTACTTCATTATTAAGCTTAATGCTTAGTGGTGTCGTGCAGGCAGCAACTGAACTGAATATGCGCCCCGGAGTGACTGAAACTAGCATTGAAGCCTATAACCTGCATATGTTGGTTGTTTGGGTTATGGTTGCAATTTCAGTTGTTGTTTTCGGTGCAATGATATATTCGTTTATTTTTCATAGAAAATCTAAAAATCCCACACCAGCGACTTTTTCGCACAGTACTCAGGTTGAAATGGTCTGGACACTCATCCCAATATTAATTCTAATTTACCTGACTATACCAGCGGTAAAGCTGTTGATTAAAATGGAAGACGCATCGGATCCAGAAATGAGTATTCAGGTGACAGGCTCTCAGTGGAAATGGCACTATAAATATATGGAAGAAGACATTTCTTTCTACAGTAATTTAACCACCCCCGAAGCGCAATACGATGAAACCAACGGCCAAGGCAAAGAAAAAGGCGTCAACTATTTACTAGAAGTAGATAATCGATTAATCATTCCGGCAGATACCAAAGTTCGCTTTTTGGTGACGGCAGAAGATGTTATTCATTCATGGTGGGTTCCAGATTTAGCAGTGAAAAAGGATGCGATTCCCGGTTTTATTAACGAAACTTGGACAAATGTTCCCAAGGTTGGAGTATATCGCGGTCAATGTACTGAGCTTTGTGGAAAAAATCATGGTTTTATGCCGGTGGTTGTTGAAGTTGTAAGTAAAGAAGACTTTAAGAAATGGGTCAGTGCTAAAGCCGATGAAAAAGTCGCAGCTGCCAAAGCTGCCGCGGAAGCTGCTGCTCAAAGCTGGGATATGGAAAAATTAATGGCGTTAGGCGAAACGACTTATAAAGTCAGTTGTGCCGGTTGTCATCAAGCTTCTGGTTTAGGTATTCCACCAGCTTTCCCTGCGTTAAAAGGCAGTCCGATAGCTACTGGTCCAGTTGATGGTCACATGAACATTGTTGTCAACGGTAAGTCGGGCACCGGCATGGCCGCATACGGTCCTCAATTAACCGACGCAGAACTAGCCGCGGTTATTACCTACGAGCGAAATGCCTGGGGTAATAATACAGGTGATAAAGTTCAACCCGCTGACATTCAGGCTTTTAAAGCCGGTAACAAATAGGAGACGATCAACATGAGCGATCATCATCCAACCGGCATTACTCGCTGGTTATACACGACAAATCATAAAGACATCGGTTCGATGTACTTATGGTTCTCTTTCATTATGTTCCTTGTTGGTGGAGCAATGGCAATGGTTATCCGTGCCGAACTTTACCAACCCGGTTTACAATTTGTTCAACCTGAATTTTTTAATCAAATGACAACCATGCATGGTTTGATTATGGTTTTTGGTGCTGTTATGCCAAGCATGGTTGGTCTAGCCAACTGGTTAATACCAATGATGATTGGCGCGCCAGATATGGCACTGCCAAGAATGAATAACTGGAGTTTCTGGATTTTACCTTTCGCGTTTACCTTATTGCTTTCTTCCTTTGCGATGGAAGGTGGCGCGCCTAACTTCGGTTGGACATTCTATGCGCCTCTTTCGACGACTTTTGGTCCGCCTAGCACCGATTTCTTTATTCTAGGTGTTCATATGATGGGGATCTCTTCCATCATGGGTGCAATTAACGTCATCGTAACGGTTTTTAATATGCGAGCACCGGGCATGACAATGATGAAAATGCCATTGTTTGTTTGGACATGGTTAATTACTGCTTTCTTATTAATTATGGTCATGCCGGTATTGGCAGGTACAGTCACTATGATGTTAACCGATCGTCATTTTGGCACATCATTCTTTGATGCAGCTGGTGGCGGTGATCCAGTAATGTTCCAGCATATTTTCTGGTTCTTCGGTCATCCTGAAGTTTACATTATGATTTTGCCGGCTTTTGGTGTGGTTTCAGAAATTATTCCGGCGTTTTCCCGCAAGAAATTATTTGGTTACTCATCCATGGTTTATGCAACCGCATCAATCGCTTTGTTATCCTTTATCGTTTGGGCACATCATATGTTTGCCGTAGGAATGCCAGTTGCAGGTGAGTTGTTCTTTATGATTGCAACCATGTTAATTGCGGTTCCAACTGGGGTTAAAGTGTTTAACTGGGTCGCAACTATGTGGCAAGGCTCTTTGACTTTCGAAACGCCAATGTTGTTCTCGATTGCCTTTGTTATCTTGTTCACTATTGGCGGATTTTCAGGCGTAATGTTGGCGATGGCTCCGGTAGATTTTCAATACCACGATACTTATTTTGTGGTGGCGCATTTCCACTATGTATTGTTCCCAGGTGCAATTTTTGGAACCACTGCAGCGGTTTATTATTGGTTACCGAAATGGACTGGCAGAATGTACAACGAGACTAGCGGAAAAATTCACTTTTGGTTATCCATGATTTTCGTCAATTTAACTTTCTTCCCAATGCATTTCAGTGGATTGGCTGGTATGCCGCGTCGTATCCCTGATTATAATATGATGTTTGCAGATTTTAATATGTGGGCAAGTATTGGTGCATTTGGATTGGGACTGACTCAAGTTTACTTCTTGATTTCTATTATTATCGCCATTAAAAGCGGTAAAAAAGCACAAGAGAAACAATGGGAAGGAGCGACTGGTTTGGAGTGGGATGCATTACCATCTCCAGCACCTTACCATACGTTTAGCACCCCACCGAAAGTTGATTAGGACTGGTCGTTAAAATGACAGAGCAATTGCAGCAAGGCGAAAACAAAAAACTGATTTGGCGATTAGTCGGCATCATCGGTGGAATGTTTTTATTTGCTTTTGCTTTGGTTCCGCTTTATAACGTTTTTTGCGATATTACCGGTATAAACGGTAAAACTCGGGGCCAAGCGCTTTACGAGTCAGTCGAAGTCGATAGCAAGCGCATTGTAACAGTGGAATTTTTAACCAATATTAATCGTGGTATGCCATGGGAATTTAAATCAATGGTGAAATCCATTGATGTTCATCCCGGTGAATTAAACGAAGTACGATTTTACGCAAAAAATCGGTCTAAGTTTGATATTGTCGGACAATCTATTCCCAGCGTTTCTCCTGGCGAAGCTGCTCTATATTTAAATAAAACCGAGTGCTTTTGTTTTGACCAGCAGCGACTAGCTGCCGGCGAAGAAGTTGAAATGCCAATGAAGTTTTATCTTGATGCAGATATACCTGAAGATATCACCCGATTAACTTTGTCTTACCAATTATTTAATGTCACAGAATCTGTTACAACGGCTTCCGTGACAAATCAGTAAAGCGAAATTATTTAAAGCGAAATTGCTCGCTTAAATGGAGATTATAAATGAGTACTGAAAAAGAAGAAAAGTACGAAAGTTATTACGTACCAGAACAAAGCCCATGGCCAATTGTTGGCGCGGTTGCTTTGTTTTTTATCGCCTATGGCGGTGGTAATTTTATTCAGCAATCAACCTCTACGGTTGACACCGGCGACGCGGGTTGGGGCGGGCTTGTTTTTATGGCTGCGCTTGCACTGATGATTTTCATGGTCTTTCGCTGGTGGCAAGATGTCATTAAAGAATCAATGGACGGGTTATATAGCGCTCAAATGGATCGTTCGTTTAAACAAGGTATGTTGTGGTTTATCACTTCCGAAGTGATGTTTTTCGCAGCGTTCTTTGGTGCATTGCTTTACGTTCGTCAGCTAGTTATTCCTTGGTTAGGCGGTGAAGGAAATAATGCAATGACTCATGCTATTTATTATCCAGATTTCATGCCGCAGTGGCCGCTAACGGTCATGCCAAATGGCGAAACAACTGAAGGAATGGGCGCTTGGGGATTGCCGGCTATTAATACGGCGATTCTTTTGACCAGCTCTTGGACCTTGACCATTGCGCATCACGCGTTAAAAGAAAACAACCGACAAGCGTTGCTTAACTACACTTCTATTACTGCGCTATTAGGGATTATTTTTATTGGCTTGCAAGCAATGGAATATCATCATGCGTATGACCAAATGGGATTGACATTAGGTAGTGGTATATACGGCTCTACTTTCTTTTTGTTAACAGGATTTCATGGATTTCACGTCACTTTAGGAACGATATTCCTTATCGTGTTATCGATTCGATGCTCTAAAGGGCATTTTACCGAAAAGCACCATTTCGCATTTGAAGCAGGTGCTTGGTATTGGCATTTTGTTGACGTAGTATGGTTATTCTTATTTATTTTTGTTTATTTGATATAACAGCGCTTCTCGATGGGTAATTATTAAAAACCGAAGCAAATGCTTCGGTTTTTTTATTCTTGCAATTTTATTCAGGCTTTACTGTTGGAAGACCATGGGGCTCGATCCATCCCAGTAGTATACTGACGACAATCAGTAAAAATAATCCAATCGATAATCCAATTCTCCAGCTCAAACTATTAACAGTTTTTTTTGAGTCGGTTTTCTCTGTGACAAGGTAATACAAACTTCGAAAAAGGGTAAAAAGAATGGCTAGCATCGCCACTACAATGATAATCTTAATAATCATTTGTCAGTGATTCCTTAGGTTTGGTAAGTTGAACAATGATAGAATACGCGCCTTAAACATGTTTTGCTAGTGAGGTTGGCTGTTTTGCGCCATTCGGTGGATTATAAATTTGGGCAATACCGACTAACTATTAATTTTTGGTTTCTGATCCTATTTCTGTTGGTGCAAACAGGACTCAATGAGTTGGGTTTTTGGCAATTATCCCGCGCGCAAGAAAAACAGCAACGACTGGAAAGATTGGCCAATACTGAAGTAGCTAGGTTGACTGACCTTGAAATGGTAAATCAATCTACACTCGATAATTTTACTAAAGTAGCTCTTAACGTCTCCCTCGAAGAAACATATAACCTGTTGATTGAAAACAAAATCCAAAACGGGGAGCTGGGATATCATGTTATTAACTTGGTTAGGGACGATAGCTCTGGGCGAAATCTATTGGTTAATCGAGGGTGGATAGCCGGAAAAGCTAACCGTCAAGATATCCCTTTTGTCAGGCTACCCACAAGAGAATGGAACATCAGTGGTCGATTGTATCAAATTAATCAGCAGATCTTATCTGAAGATGCACAGCTTGAGAATCATGGTAAAATAGTCCGCTTACCGGTATTAGATAAACACATGCTTGGACTATTAGAGCAGCGTTTTAATACTAAAATAGAACCTTATCTGGTTCGATTGGATGCAGATGTCAACGGCGTTTTCGACGTGGATTGGGTATGGGTTAGCATGACGCCAGATAAACATCTGGGATACGCATTTCAATGGTTCGCATTGTCACTAGCGTTTTTACTGATTAGTTTGTTTGTATTGGTGAAAAAAATTGATCAGAATGACCACTAGAAAGAAGACTAGAGAAATAAACAGTAATAGGGGAATCAATCGTGGATTTTGAAGAAAACAAAGATCAAACCAAGGCAGAGAATAAAAGAAAGAACCGAAAAACATTGGTGACTTTGTTGGTATTATTTATTACGCCGGTTCTTATCGCTTACGCAGCCTATTTTGGTCAATGGTTCTCGGGGCCGAACGCGGCACAGGGAGAATTAATTCAAACCGAACGAGTTACAGATATAGAAGATTACACAATTGTTCGTATGGATGGCGAAGAATACACTGGAAAGGAGTTTGAGACGCTTTATTGGTGGATTGTTCCGATTCAAACAGACCAATGTAATCAACAATGCGTTAATCTAAATTTGTTGACTGTTAATCAGACCTATCTTGGTTTAGGTAAAGAAGCGAGTCGAATTAATGAATTGGTTGTTTTCGAAAAAGGTAGTGAGTTAGATGCCGGTAGCTTCCCAAGTGCGACCAGTCGATTTAGTTCGGTTGGGCTAAAGGCAAAGGACAATACTCATAGCGGTAAGGGCTTGGATTTACCAGCCAATTTTATTTATTTAGTTGATCCTTTAGGCAATATATTTATGAAATACCCCTTTGTGAAAGATAAAAAGGAAGCGCCAATAATCAGTGGAAAACTTCGCAAGGATATATTGCACCTGTTTAAGTACTCTCGACTAGGATGATTGCTAGGAGCTAGGAGCTAGGAGCTAGGAGCTAGGACGAATAGAAAAATTAAAATTATTAATGAGCTAATTTATGAATCAAAAAATGGTTAAAAAACTTGCAATCATTGCCACCGTATTTGCTTTGGTTGTTGTACTGTTAGGCGCTTTTACACGATTGTCCCATGCTGGATTGGGTTGTCCAGATTGGCCTGGTTGTTACGGATTTTCCCACATTCCAACCCACAATGATGATATAGCGGTTGCTAACCAAGCTTTTCCTGACAAGCCTTATCAATTCGAAAAAGCGTGGCCAGAAATGGTTCATCGTTATTTCGCTGGAACACTTGGTTTGTTAGTTCTTGGATTAGCGCTATTTAGCCTGAAATCCGAAAACCAAACTACCCGCCTTCATTCTTTTGGTCTATTGGTTCTTGTTATTTTCCAAGCCGCGCTCGGAATGTGGACGGTCACTATGAAACTGCATCCTGGTATTGTTATGGCGCACTTAATGGGAGGTATGACGACTCTCGTTTTACTGGCATCTCTGAGTCTACGCTACATAAATGGCTTTGTTTCAGGGCTTACTTCTGCACAGCAACTAAAGTTTCGAACACCGGTCCTCATTACGCTAGTGGTTTTGATCTTACAAATCATTTTAGGGGGTTGGACATCAGCAAATTATGCTGCAACTATCTGTTATGAATTACCAATTTGTCAGGGTGACTGGTTTTCGCAAAGTGACTTTGCCACAGGCTTTACTTTGTGGGGACATGGTGCGGATAATTATGAATTCGGCATTCTCGATGCCGCAGGCCGAATTGCCATCCATGCTAGCCATCGCATCGGAGCAATTATTGCCACTCTGGTGATAGGTTTCCTATGCTTCAGATTGTTATCAGAAAACGGTAGTGAGATTCTAAGAAAATTTGGTATGGTTCTTACTGCCTTACTAGTCGTTCAAGTTATGCTCGGAGTCTTTAATATTATTTTTCAATTGCCGCTCTACAATGCTGTTGCGCACAATGGTATCGGTGCCATTCTATTAGTGGTACTAGTCTTGCTAACGACCCAAATATTTATGAACGAAACTGCTGAAGAAAGCACGGCAACCGTTGCTAACAATGGTGATTTAAATGACTGAAATTTCGACACAAGCTAGCTGGAAAGATTATCTCGAACTGACAAAACCTAAAGTCGTTCTATTGATTTTAATTACTGTAGTTGTGGGAATGTTTATGGCAACTCCGGGAATGGTGCCTTGGAATATTCTAATTATTGGAACGGTTGGAGTTGGTTTTGCGGCCGGCGGCGCAGCAGTGGTGAACCATGTAGTTGATCAAAAAATTGATGCCATTATGGCAAGAACTTTAAAACGTCCCGTAGCATCCGGAAAAATCAGCGATCGTAACGCGATTATTTTTGCCGCAACATTATCGATAGTGTCTATGTTGATGCTATATTTCTATATCAATACTTTGACAGCAATTCTCACCTTTTTTGGATTGGTGGGATACGCATTTGTTTATACCATGTATCTAAAACGGGCAACGCCACAAAACATTGTGATTGGCGGACTAAGTGGTGCTATTCCACCGCTCTTAGGTTGGACTGCAGTTGATGGTTACGGTTTTGATATCCATCCGCATGCATTATTATTGGTGCTAATTATATTCGTTTGGACGCCGCCGCATTTTTGGGCGTTAGCTATTTTTAGGCGTGACGAGTATGCCAAAGCTAACATCCCGATGTTACCGGTGACCCACGGTATTGAGTTTACAAAAACGAATATAATTTTATATACGGTTTTGTTAATCTTCGCTGGATTACTACCTTATCTAACTCGTATGTCGGGACTGGTCTATTTAATTTCATCGACCATTCTAGGCTTTATTTTTCTGGCCTACGCGATCAAACTAAAGTTGAGTGATGAGCGGAAAATTGCGATGGATACATTCAAGTATTCGGTTAATTACCTATTTTTAATGTTTATTGCATTATTAGTTGACCATTATTATCGTTTCTAGCACTAGGAAAATTTATCGATGAACAAATATCTTCCTTATATACTAATCGCATCGGCCATTATTTTTGGCTTTTTTCTTAAAGATTATTTGGGACTATCCTCCGAATCGCAAGAGCCAGTCAAGAATGTAGTGGTGGGACAGTCGAACAATAAAATTGACAACAAATTCGAAACCTTGTTGATCTATCCAAAGAAAAATCCAATCGCCAATTTTGTGATGGTTGATCAAAATAACAAGCCATTTAACAATGCTAACTTTGAGGGATATTGGAACCTTATTTTTTCAGGTTATACCAATTGCCCAGATGTTTGTCCCAATACCCTGAATCAAATGGTACAACTCTACAAGCTTATGGATAAAAAACAACGTGACCAATTTCGATTTATCTTTTTATCCGTCGATCCAGAAAGAGATACGCCGGAGCACCTTAAACAATACCTCGATTTCTTTAGCCAAGACTTTGTTGGTATTAGCGGTAATGTTGCTGATATCGATGTACTAATAAAAAGCCTTGGCGGTATTTATTCCATAAACAAGCAAGAAGGCGAGTTCTACACAGTGGATCACTCGGCGAGAATTTTTATTGTTGGTCCAAATGGTGAGCGCTTCGGCATTGTTGCCGGCGGAGCAATTAATGCAAAGGATAAAAATCAATTAGTCAAAGATTTAGCCAGTTTAGCCATTTAATTGTTACAAATTCAACCGCAAACTGGGTATTGAATTTTCAGAACTGAATTTACCCTCATCCGGAAAAGCGCTATGATGAATTCATTATTACGTCGCGAGGATAATCCCATTGAGCTTCCACATTCTGCCTAAGAGTTTTTTTGGAAGAAATACGCTAATGATCGCGACGCTTTTGATCATTAGCCAGTTCATTTCCTTTGTTACCGTTCAACATTTTGTAGTCGATCAAAAAAACCGCACGATTATGTATTTGGTCACCAATCAAATCAAGCTTCAATATATTGGCTCGGAAACAGAAATTCCAAAAAACCTCTCAGTTGGATTCAGCGAAACAACTGAACTTGAACTCTTTTGGTTAACCGGTGGACCATTGCCTGAAGGGTTAGATATTTCGGAAGATCATTTAGCTTTTACAAAAGCCGCCCAATCATTTTTAGGAAAAGGAACCAAGGTTAAAGTAGAGTTTGCCGATAGAGTTTATGTGTGGGTGAATGAGCCGGGCCATCCAGAATACTGGATACGAATGCCAATTGGTGAATACGACGGTAGTGCACCGGTATCCTTGATTATTTTTTCCGGGGTTTTACTTTTCTTAAGTCTAGCGGGTGCTTGGATACTAGTAAGTCAATTGCACCGGCCGCTCAAACGATTGGCTTTTGCCGCAAGAGAAATTGGACGTGGTGATTACCCTGGAAAACTCAAAGAAACCGGTCCTCAAGAATTAGTTTCGGTGACTTCAGCATTTAACCAAATGGCGGCTGATGTTCATCAACTAGAAGAAGATCGAACGTTATTACTGGCTGGCATTTCACACGATCTGCGAACACCAATTACGCGAATTCGGCTTTCTTGTGAGTTTATGTCGAATGAAGACGAAGAGCTTAAGCAAGGACTGATTGCCGATACTCAGGATATGGATGATATTATCGATCAATTTATCGGTTATGTACGTTATGGCAGTGAAGAAAAGATGGAAAACGGTGATGTTAACGAATTGATTCAACAAGTGATCGATGCGGCAACTAAACAACATCCCGGCCTAGAAAGTCACCTTTCAGAAATTGACCCTTTCAAATTCAAACCATTAGCAATGAAACGATTGATCAGTAATTTAATAGAAAATGCTTTTCGATACGGTAAAGCACCAGTTATTGTTTCTAGCAGCAAAACAAAAAAAGATTTAAAAATATCTGTTCGTGATAATGGTAAAGGGATTGCTGATTTAGACAAAGCACGATTATTCCAACCCTTTGCTAGAGGAGATAAAGCGAGAGGAGGAAAAGGATCGGGACTTGGTCTGGCCATTGTTCAGAGAATTGCGGAAATGCATGGTGGCGAAATAAGTCTAAATAACCATCCTGATGGCGGCTTAGAAGCCAGCTTTGTTATGCCGGTTGAAAAACGCTGATCAAATGTGAAATTCAATTATTTTCTGAGAAAAAAGTAAAACGTCCTTTTCCTTTCTTTTTCGATTGATACATTGCCAAATCTGCATAGCGCAATAAATGAACTTTTTTGTTAGCGTCGTCTGGAAAAATTGCAATTCCTATGCTCAGTGAGATAACAATATTATTTTCGGGCAACTGGAGAGGAGCTCTAAATTTCTTAAGTATATTTTCTGCGAAAGCGATAACATCGACTTTACCTGAAACACCAGTAAGCAAAACAACAAATTCATCTCCACCAAGGCGTCCAACGGTATCTTCAATACGCACTAAATCTGTGAGTCTATTAGCGACGCTTTTAAGTACTTGGTCACCAATATCATGCCCCAAGTTGTCATTGATATCTTTAAAATCGTCAAGGTCGATAAAAAGTACTGCAAATTGATGTTGACTGCGTTTTGCCTCACCGATCATTTGATCGAGTCTTTCGAGTGCTAAAAGTCGGTTGGGAATTTCTGTCAGAAAATCATAGTGGGCTTGATGAAGCATTCGATTTTCGATTCGTTTTTGTTCTGTTATATCTCTTATTATTGCAATCAAATGATCGTTGCCGACAACTGTTGATATTCTTGCTTCAAAAATCCTTGATTCATCGTTAATGGCTAATTCATATTCAAAGGTTACCAATTGATTAGACTGAGAAGCTTTGGCCATTTCCACGAAAAACTGCTTACCTGCCTCTGCTGGTAATACATCCTGCATTTTTTTCTGTAAAAAAGTATTCGGAGGAACGTAAAGATCATCTTGTCTCGAAGCCCTGTATTCTAGAATAGTGCCATCATAATTCATTAAGAAAAATAAATCGGGCAAGACATCAAAAACAGTATCTAGTACCAGTTCTTTCTCTCGTGCTTTATTTATTGCTTGTTGTCGATCGCCGATATCCAATGCTGAGACAATTTTAATCAGAGATTCTTCGTGTGAAATAACCCGGCTTCGAACTTCAATAACAATCACGCTACCGTTTTTGTGCAGAGCTCTTGTTTGATAGGGAGATGTGTCCTCAGAAGTCATTCGGCTAAGAACATAGGGACGGTCGTCGTTTAAGATCCAGTCGAGAGCATACTTTCCGGTAGATTCCTTCTTGCTGTAGCCAAATAAGTCTTCAGCGATTTTATTCTGTTCAACACAGATACCATCTTCAAAAATGAACATGGCTTCGAAACCAGTTTCTAATAATCGAGCCAGACTTTTTTGATTTTCCAATATCATTTGAATCCAATAAGACGCTAGCGAAGGTAGCCTGTTTTACTTATTTTTTAGAGCTTAGTCTTTATTTACCAATTTCGCCAAAATATTTGCACTAAAACCGTACGGATAGCCACAGATAGCTGCTAATCTATATTGCCTCGTTGTTCTCTTATAAGCTATAGCCGTCGCTCCCGTAGCATATTTCTGCTATTTAGAGCGCGCCCTCTAGAACATCAAACAAACGATCGACATCCTTTCTATCATTATAAATGTGCGGCGAAATGCGAATACTATCACCGCGAATACTCACGAAGATTTTTTCGTCTGCTAAAGTTGATGCG
>Ga0316209_1001213_pt1 | contig 29373 bp, 22 predicted proteins | sample 6monopyrite_MG_FD_204945 | JGI IMG/M metagenome (GOLD analysis project Ga0316209, IMG submission 204945) | Microbial mat bacterial communities from mineral coupon in-situ incubated in ocean water Damariscotta River, Maine, United States -... | ecosystem: Environmental > Aquatic > Marine >...
AAGAAATATTACAATATTTGTATTACTATAATCAGGAAAGACCTCACCAAAGTTTAAATGGTAAAGCACCTAATAAATTTAATCAAAACTGTCCTCGAATTAGTTAACATTTACAAGAATGACAAAAATTACAACTATCATTCTGAATGAGTATAGCGACGTGAAGAATCTATATAAACTGTAGTTCTGCATCATAAAGATTCTTCGTTCCACTCAGAATGACATACTATTCCCTCAGAAGAATGACATAATAATGTTATCCTGAACACAGTGAAGGATCTTCTAGACTATTACAAAACTTGAGATTCTCATTTCCACTCAGAAAGACAAAACTAACGAGCGCAATTCACACAATATCGAGTATGAGGCATCAATAAAATTCTACCTATGGGAATTTGACTATGACATTTAAAACACAACCCAAAATCGACATCATTTATATTAGATAATGCAACCTTTAAATTTTTGAGTTTTTGTTCGGCCTGTTTCAAAGCAGCATCATTTATGGATTTGTTGTTTATGGCATCCATCCTGGAAATTCTACCTATTGCATTTTCTGGTGCTATGGGTTTTGTAAGTGCTTTATAATGCTGTATTGCAGCTTTGGTTTTAGAGATTTCGTCTGCTATTTTTTTTTCGATATGTTTTAATTCGTTTTTATTCATTTGCCGTTAAAGATTTTGCCCACTTTATGGCTTCGTCCAAATCTTCAAAAATTTCAAAAGGTTTGTTTATAAACAGTTTTTCAATTTGGGCATTTCCTTTTGCTAATGGGACTTTGGCGACAACAGCCATCCCAATTAAATTGTTAATTTTTGAGGTTTGCAAATAAATTGAAGGATCTACGGAGTAGGAATATTTTCTATGCGTAATGTAAACAAACGGTTTTTTATAATAGTATTGGTTTGCAATATCTTCCAAGACCTTGTTTTTATCAGGAGTTAAATGAAACCCTTCATTAATACGTGAAACAACAAAATCATCATAAACATCAATAGTACAAAAAGGGTATTCTAGGGATTTAGGCATCATTAAAATAAGTTAAAAAATAATAATCAAAAAAAACTCCACTTAAATAATAAGCGGAGTTAATTGCATTTTAAATTATATCTACGATTCTGTAGGCTTTTCAGTATGTTTAATCTTAACGGTTAACTCGGTAGCATCTTTTTCATAATCCATAGTAATCACATCGCCTTGATGGATTTTAGAGACAATAATTTCTTCAGCTAAAGCGTCTTCAATATATTTTTGGATAGCCCTTTTTAAAGGACGTGCACCATATTGCTGGTCAAAACCTTTATCGGCAATAAACGTTTTAGCTTTTTTTGTGAGCTTAAGTATGTAACCTAATTCTTTGATTCTAGCTAAAAGTTTTTCTAGCTCAATATCTATTATTTTATCAATATCTTTTCTTTCGAGCACATTAAATACTACTACGTCGTCAATTCTGTTTAAAAACTCTGGTGCGAACGCTTTCTTTAGTGCATTTTCAATAACACTTTTTGCGTGGCTTCCTGCTTGGGATTTTTGCGCAGACGTACCAAAACCAACACCTGTGCCAAAATCTTTAAGTTTTCTGGCACCAATGTTAGATGTCATGATAATAATGGTATTACTAAAATCTATTTTTCTACCTAAACTATCGGTTATAAAACCATCATCCAATACTTGTAAAAGCATATTAAAAACATCAGGATGCGCTTTTTCAATTTCATCAAGCAATACTACTGCATAAGGTTTGCGTCTTACCTTTTCGGTTAGCTGTCCGCCTTCTTCATAACCAACATATCCTGGAGGTGCACCAATTAAACGTGAAATGGCAAATTTTTCCATGTATTCACTCATATCAACTCGTACAAGCGCATCTTCGCTGTCAAATAATTCACGAGCCAAAACTTTAGCTAATTGGGTTTTACCAACACCTGTTTGCCCTAAAAATATAAACGACCCAATAGGTTTATTAGGGTCTTTAAGTCCAGCACGATTACGTTGTATGGCTTTAACGACCTTGCTAACAGCTTCGTCTTGACCAATCACTTTGCCTTTTATAAGTTCTGGCAGTTTTGCTAATTTGTTACTTTCGGTTTGTGCTATTCTATTTACTGGAATTCCAGTCATCATGGAAACAACATCGGCAACATTATCTTCAGTAACAGTTTCACGATGTAATTTCGAATCCTCTTCCCATTTTTCTTGAGCTTCAGAAAGGCTCTTTTCTAGACGTTTCTCATCATCTCTAAGCTTTGCTGCCTCTTCATACTTTTGCTTCTTAACAACAGAGTTTTTAGTTTCTTTTACAGCTTCCAACTGTTTTTCCAACTCAATAATTTGATCTGGAACATTAATATTGGTAATATGAACTCTTGATCCAGCTTCATCTAAAGCATCTATGGCTTTGTCTGGTAAAAAACGCTCTGTCATATAACGATTTGTAAGTTTTACACAAGCTTCGATAGCTTCATCGGTATATGTTACATTATGATGTTCTTCGTATTTTCCTTTTATATTATTTAAAATTTCGATGGTTTCAACAACAGTTGTTGGCTCCACAATTACTTTTTGAAAACGACGCTCTAAAGCACCATCTTTTTCGATGTATTGTCTGTATTCGTCAAGGGTTGTTGCACCAACACATTGAATTTCACCTCTAGCTAAAGCTGGCTTAAACATATTTGAAGCATCTAAACTTCCTGTTGCTCCTCCAGCACCAACAATGGTATGGATTTCATCTATAAACAAAATAATATCATCATTTTTTTCAAGTTCGTTCATGACAGCTTTCATGCGCTCTTCAAATTGCCCACGGTATTTTGTTCCAGCAACTAAGCTTGCTAAATCAAGCGTAACAACACGCTTATTGAACAATATTCTTGATACTTTTTTGCTAATTATTCTATTGGCCAATCCTTCGGCAATAGCAGATTTACCAACTCCAGGTTCGCCAATTAATAGAGGATTGTTCTTTTTGCGTCTGCTCAAAATTTGTGACACACGTTGAATTTCTTTTTCTCGTCCAACAACGGGATCTAATTTACCTTCTTCTGCCATGGCAGTGAGGTCTCTACCAAAATTGTCTAATACTGGTGTTTTAGATTTTTTTGCTCCTTTAGTTGTAGATTGGCTAAACGGATTATCTTTTGAGCTTTCTTCGGCTGCATCTTCACCTTCATCAGAAAAAGATTCTGCTTTTGGAGATTCTATATAATCGTCGTCATTAGCTATCATATATTTAAATTGATCTTTTACGTTATCGTAGTCCACTTTAAGTTTATTTAATAATTTTGTAGTTGGGTCGTTTTCATTTCTCAAGATACAAAGTAATAAATGTGCCGTATTAATAGAAGTACTTTGAAACAATTTAGCTTCCAAAAATGTTGTCTTTAAAGCACGCTCTGCTTGTCTAGTTAAATGTAGGTTCTTTTTTTCGTTTGATGCAGTAGTAATGTTAGGGTTGGCAGGGCTTAAAATCTCTACTTTTCTTCTTAAATGATTTAAGTCGATATCCAAAGCACTTAAAATATCAATTGCTTTCCCATTCCCATCACGTAACAGACCAAGCATTAAGTGTTCAGTGCCAATAAAATCATGACCTAAACGCAATGCCTCTTCTTTGCTATAAGCAATCACATCTTTTACTCTTGGTGAAAAATTATCATCCATAAATTTGGTTCCTTTCTGCATTAAAAATAATAAAATCTACTTTATTAAGGCAAAAACTATACCTTAATTATTGTTTATAGTAGTAAATGACACTAAAAAGTATATTAAATCAAAATATAATGGTTTATAGTTATTAACGAAAATTGCTCTAAATATTGTTGATAAAAAGTCTCAAAAAAGCCTTGTTTAGATAGTGCTTGGACTAACAAAATTGTTATATTAGCTCGATTTGAAAACCTACAAAAACTAATAATTTTATTTATGGCAGAAGGAGAAAAACTCATTCCAATAAATATTGAAGATGAAATGAAATCGGCTTACATTGATTATTCAATGTCAGTCATTGTGTCACGTGCACTTCCAGATGTAAGAGATGGATTAAAACCAGTGCATAGACGTGTACTTTATGGGATGCACGAATTAGGTGTTAGAGCTAATTCAGCTCATAAAAAATCGGCAAGAATCGTTGGTGAAGTACTTGGTAAGTACCATCCACATGGTGATACTTCGGTTTACGATACCATGGTTAGAATGGCTCAAGAATGGAGTTTACGTTATATGCTTGTTGATGGGCAAGGTAACTTTGGTTCTATTGATGGTGACAGTCCTGCAGCAATGCGTTATACTGAGGCAAGAATGCGTAAGATATCTGAGGACATGTTGGCAGATATTGACAAAGATACCGTTGATCATAAGTTGAACTTTGACGACACACTTCAAGAACCAACAGTGCTTCCAACAAGAATCCCAGGACTACTAGTTAATGGAGCCTCAGGTATTGCAGTTGGTATGGCAACTAATATGCCACCACATAATTTATCTGAAGTTGTTGATGGTACCATTGCATACATTGATAATAATGACATTGAAATTGATGAACTTATCACTCATGTAAAGGCACCAGATTTTCCAACTGGAGGTATTATTTATGGTTATGATGGTGTAAGAGAAGCGTTTAAAACAGGACGTGGTAGAGTAGTAATGCGCGGAAAAGCAATCATTGAAGAAGTTCAAGGACGCGAAAGTATTATTGTTACAGAGATTCCTTATCAAGTTAACAAAGCAGATATGATTAAGAAAACTGCTGATTTAGTTAACGATAAAAAACTAGAAGGCATTGCTACCATTCGTGACGAATCTGATAGAAATGGTATGCGTATCGTATATGTTTTAAAACGAGATGCGATACCGAATATAGTTTTAAATAAATTATATAAATACACTGCGCTACAATCGTCTTTTAGTGTAAATAATATTGCACTTGTTAACGGTCGGCCACAAATGTTGAATCTTAAAGATATGATTCATCACTTTGTAGAGCATCGACATGAAGTAGTTGTGCGACGAACAAAGTACGAACTTCGTAAAGCAGAAGAAAGAGCACATATTTTAGAAGGGCTTATTATTGCTTCTGATAATATTGATGAAGTCATTGCTTTAATTCGTGCATCTGCAAATGCAGATGAAGCAAGACAAAAGTTAGTAGATAGATTTAAGCTTACTGAAATTCAAGCAAAAGCCATTGTCGAAATGCGCTTGCGTCAGCTTACAGGCTTAGAACAAGATAAACTAAGAGCTGAGTACGAAGATTTAATGAAAACCATTGAAGATTTAAAAGATATTCTTGATAAGAAAGAACGTCGTATGAATATCATTAGAGATGAGCTTCAAGAAGTTAAACAAAAATATGGTGATGAGCGCAGATCTTTAATTGAATATGCAGGAGGCGACTTAAGTATTGAAGACATGATACCTAATGAGAAAGTAGTTATTACAATTTCTCACGCTGGCTACATAAAAAGAACGTCTTTAACCGAATATAAAACACAAAATAGAGGAGGTGTTGGTCAAAAAGCTTCAACTACTAGAAATGAAGATTTTTTAGAGCATTTATTTGTTGGTACCAACCATCAATATATGTTGTTTTTTACACAAAAAGGAAAATGCTTCTGGATGCGTGTTTATGAAATCCCTGAAGGAAGCAAAACTTCAAAAGGAAGAGCCATACAAAACTTAATAAACATTGAGCAAGACGACAAAGTAAAAGCTTTTATTTGTACTCAAGATTTAAAAGACGACGACTATATAAATAATCACTATGTGATTATGGCTACTAAAAAAGGTCAAGTTAAAAAAACCTCGTTAGAGCAATATTCTCGACCTAGAACCAATGGCATTAATGCCATTACTATTAAAGAAGATGACGAATTATTGGAAGCAAAACTTACCACTGGTGAAAGCCAAGTGATGTTAGCACTAAAATCTGGTAAAGCTATTAGATTTGAAGAGGCAAAAACAAGACCAATGGGAAGAAACGCCTCTGGTGTTCGTGGAATTAGACTTCAAGATGAAAAAACAGATGAAGTAATTGGCATGATAGCTGTTAATGATATGGAAAGTGATATACTTGTTGTTTCAGAAAATGGTTTTGGTAAACGTTCTAGTTTAGAGGATTATAGAATTACAAATCGTGGAGGAAAAGGAGTTAAAACCATTTCTATTACAGAAAAAACAGGTAACTTAGTAGCAATCAAGAATGTATCGGATGAAGACGACCTTATGATTATTAATAAATCTGGAATTGCAATAAGAATGGCAGTTCAAGATTTAAGAATTATGGGTAGGGCGACTCAAGGCGTTAAGCTAATTAATTTAAAAGGAAGCGACTCTATTGCAGCTGTAGCTAAGGTTATGCACGATGAAGATGATGTAGAAAATGTGGAAGCTACTGAAAAAGAGGCAGATGCAAATGATGGCACAACTCTTGATAATAACGAAACAGAAAATAACAATTAACAATTAAATAATTAAAAATGAAAAAACAGGTTGTATTAGGATTAGCTTTAATGATGGCTTCATTTTCTTTCGCTCAAAAGAAAGAAATAAAAACAGCAGAAAAGGCTATAAAAAGTAGCAACTTCGCAGATGCAAAGGCTGCTATTAGTGCAGCAGAATCTTTATTGTCTGCAATGGATGACAAAACAAAAGCAAAATTCTATTTTTTAAAAGGTCAAGCTTTATATGCAAATGGTGCTGGAAGTGATTTAGAGATTACAGATGCACTAAATAGTTTTGAAATACTTGAAGATATTGAAACAAAGTCTGGAAAAATGGTTTACACTTCAAAGGTAAATACTATGAAATTAGAAATGACTAACACATTTGTTAAAAAAGGAAGTGACGCATACGAGCAAAAAAACTTTACTTCAGCTTTAAATAATTTTGAGAAAGCTTATAGGGTTTCTCCACAGGATACCATATACTTATTTAACTCGGCCACAGTTGCTGTTTTGGATAAAGATTTTCCAAAAGCATTAAAATTGTATGATGAATTAATGAATATAGGTTATACAGGAATAACTAAAGAATTTATGGCTACAGATATTGAATCCGGAGAAGAGCAAACCTTTCCAAATAAAGGTATGAGAGACATTTCTGTAAAAGCTGGTACTCATGATAAACCCAAAGACATAACATCCCCTTCTAAAGCTGGTGATATAGCAAAGAACATCGCTTTAATTTATGTAGAGCAAGGTGAAAACGAAAAAGCTATTTCTGCTTTAGATAGAGCAAAAAAAATAAACCCTAACGATTTCAACTTACTAATTTCTGAAGCGAATGTGTATTACAAAATGGGTGACACCCAAAAGTATAAAGAAATAATAAAAAGGGCTCTAGATATTAAGCCTAATGATGTGAGTTTACTATTCAATCTTGGTGTTTTTGCAGCTGAGGAGAATGACTTTGAAGCAGCCAAAGAATATTATACCAAGGTTATTGAAATTGATCCTAGCTACACTGCAGCTCAAATGAATATGGCTGCCCTAATACTAAATCAAGAGCAAACTATAATTGATGAGATGAATGCTTTGGGCAACTCAGCTGCTGATAATAAAAAATATGAAGAACTAAAAGTTAACAGACAGCAATTATATAAAGATGCGATACCCTTTTTAACTAACGTTTTAGAAATAGAACCAGAAAATATAGGAGCAGCTAGAACACTAATGAATATTTATGGTGCTTTGGATGATATGCCAAATTTTAAAGCAATGAAAGCCAAAGTTGAGGAATTAGAAAATAAAAATTGACAATAACCATTGTTTTGAGTCTTCCAAAAAAATAGGTTGACAGATTTCTATATAAAGCCGTTTTATTACAAACGGCTTTTTATATAATCTTTTTTATAACACGTAATTTATGGGTATGGATTTTAGATTCTACATTATAGATTCCTGTATGATCTAACCTATCAATCCTTACTTTTCCATGAGCATGTATTATATAATTATCTTTCATAATAATACCAACATGTATAATATTTCCTTCGTTATTATCAAAAAAAGCGAGATCACCAGGTTCGCTTTCTTCAATAAAACTTAACGCTTCACCTTGAGTGGCTTGCTGGTATGCGTCTCTATACAACTTGTAGCCATTAAGTTTATAAGCCATTTGTGTAAACCCAGAACAATCTATTCCAAAAGGCGTCTTTCCACCACACAAGTAAGGTGAATTTAAATAAAAAGAAGCAGTGTTTAATATGTTGCTTTTTGGAAGTACACCAGTAGTAGTATTTCCATCATGAAAATGCTTTAAAATAGACAATCCATTTAATGATGCTCCTAAAGGAATAGGAATTAATTCTTTTGAAGTATTTTCTATAAACTCAACAAGATCTGTAGCATAAATAGGTGCGCTTTGTTGTAGTGTTTTAAATTCACTTTCTGAAATCTCAAAATATTGTTTATTGTCAATCCAGCCTTCATAACCATCAAAGTCTAAACGGATTTTGCTCCATTTTTTTCGTTGTTCAAGTACTTTAAAAAAATCACCATAAAGTAATTGTGAAACCAACTTGGAAGCATCAGAAGCTTCTAATCTTAAAGGGACAATACTTAGGCTACAAATTCCGTACTGCATCCAATAATACTAATTACGTTCTAAAACCATTGCTGAAGCTCCACCACCACCATTACAAATAGCTGCGGCTCCAATTTTTGCATCGTTTTGCTCTAAAACATTTAATAAAGTTACAATTATTCTAGCTCCAGAACAACCTAGCGGATGCCCTAAAGAAACGGCTCCACCATTAACATTTACCCTATCATCTGTCAATCCAAGAAGCTTCATATTTGCTAATCCAACAACAGAGAAAGCCTCATTAAATTCAAAATAGTCAACATCCTTAATATTCATACCTGCTTTAGCTAAAGCCTTAGGCAAAGCCTTAGCTGGAGCTGTAGTGAACCATTTCGGTTCGTGTGCTGCATCGGCATAACTTTTTATGGTAGCCATGGGTTTTAAACCTAATTCATCTGCCTTTTCTTTGCTCATTAACACTAATGCTGCAGCACCATCGTTAATTGTGGAAGCGTTAGCGGCTGTTACCGTTCCGTCTTTTGTAAACGCTGGCCGCAATGTAGGAATTTTTTCCATTTTTACATTCCTGTATTCTTCATCTTTGTTTACAATTATTGGTTCACCACGACGCTGTGGGACTTCTACTGGAACTACTTCGTTTTTAAATTTATTTGCTTCCCAAGCTGCGGCAGAACGTTGGTATGATTGTATTGCAAAAGCATCTTGATCGTCTCTAGAAAAATTGTATTCAGTAGCACAGGCATCTGCAGAAACTCCCATGGCATTTCCATCATATACGTCTACCAATCCATCTTTCTGCATCCCATCTTCAAGAGTGGCTGAGCCAAATTTTGTTCCAGTTCTGGCATGATAATAATGAGGGATTAAACTCATGTTTTCCATACCACCAGCAACAATAATATTTGCATCTCCAAGTGCAATAGACTGTGCCGCTTGTATTACTGTTTTCATACCAGAGGCACACACCTTGTTTATAGTTGTGCATGGAACAGTGTTTGGAATACCAGCATAAATTGCTGCTTGTCTAGCAGGAGCTTGTCCTGTTCCTGCTTGAACAACATTTCCCATTAATACTTCTTCTACCAACTGTGGGTTTAACTGGATTTTGTCTAAAGCTCCTTTAATTGCTATTGCTCCTAATTTTGGAGCTGGAATTGATGACAATGTTCCTAAAAAACTACCAATTGGAGTTCTAACTGCTGAAACGATTACAACCTCTTTGCTCATTATAATTTTATAATTTATTAATGATGCGAAATTAGTTAAAATTTAGAAGAAAATAGAATGATTATGTCAATATCATTATCTATGTTGCACCTTTATTTTTATTACTTTTGAAATAATATTAATATAATTCATGAAGGATTTTATAAACAGGTTATATAAAAACCATTCCTTAATATATAAGGTACTTCTTTTTATAGCAACTTCTTTTTTAATAGTTTACTTATTTCCAAAGAGTGGAAAATTTAAGTATAGTTTTGAAAAGGGCAAGCCATGGCAGTCTGAAAACTTGTATGCACCTTTCGATTTTGCAATTAAAAAAGCTGAAGAAGAAATACAACAAGAACAACAAGCAATACAAGAAAATGCTTCAATATATTTTGATATTGATAACGAAGTGGCTTTAGAAGTAATTAAAAATTATAAAGTTCAATTTCCTTTAGTATTTTCAGATTCTTTATCTAAATTAGAAAAAACATTATTATTCAATCAAGGTTTATCTGTATTAAATCAAATGTACTCAAAAGGTGTACTTGATAAAGATTACGATTATTCAAACAGTAGAATTGTAATCCTTTTAGAAGATAGAAACCAAATTGATAACACAAATTATTCAAACTTTATTAAGCCTAACTTTAGGGCTTTTGCCGAAAAGAGCATTGGTGAATTAAATCTTACACCTAAAAATTCACAAAAATTAATCTCATTGTTTTTTGATATAATAAAACCAAATATCTCTTTAAATATTAGTATTACTGATAATTCATTACAAGAAGATCTAGAAAAAATATCCTTGGTTAGAGGTCGAATTGCCCAAGGCACTATTATTATATCCAAAGGAGAAGTTGTAGAAGGAGATAAATTTGAAATTTTAAAATCATTAGAGTCTGAATATGAATCTCAAATATGGAGTGAGGCAAACTATAATTGGATTTTAGCTGCATATACCTTGTTAGTGGCATTAACATTGTTAATGTTGCTTCTTTTTATAAGAAAATACAGACCAGAAGTATTTAAAAACAATACTAAGGTTACATTTATCTTTTTTAATATCTTACTAATGGTATTGCTAACCACTTTGGTGGTAAATTATAACTCGTCATACATATATATTGTTCCAATATGTATTTTACCTTTAGTCTTAAAAGCCTTTTTTGATGCACGATTAGGATTGTTTGCACATGTTGTTACAGTATTATTACTTGGGTTTGTCGTTACAAATAACTACGAGTATATGTTCTTGCAAATTATTGCAGGTATTGTTACCATACTTACGGTATCTGAACTTTATAAAAGAGCCAATCTTTTTATATCTGTTGGACAAATTACCTTAATATATATAGTAGCATATTTTGCTTTTTTTGTTATACATGAAGGTGGTGTTGACAACTTAAAAGGAGAAACATTTATTCTTTTTATACTTAGTGGTTTAGCAACATTATTTGTACAGCCTTTAATATACGCTTATGAAAAACTTTTTGGATTAGTTTCGGACGTGTCATTATTAGAACTTTCTGATACAAACTCAAAGCTATTAAAAGAGCTATCCAATAAAGCACCAGGAACATTTCATCATTCTTTGAATGTTGCAAATTTAGCAGAAGCTTCTGCTAATGAAATTGGTGCAAATGCTATGTTAGTACGCGTAGGTGCTTTATATCACGATATTGGGAAAATGAAGAATCCTACATACTTTACCGAAAATCAGGCCACGGGAATCAACCCACATGATGAGTTATTGCCAAAGGAAAGTGCAGCAATTATAATTAATCATGTAATAGACGGTATCGAATTAGCAAAAAAGAATAATCTACCAGATCGTGTTATAGATTTTATTAGAACACATCATGGAACGAGCCTAGTCTATTATTTTTATAGCAAAGAAAAAGGTATGGATGGAGGTATCGACATTAATGATTTTAGATACCCAGGACCTAGTCCATTTAGTAAGGAAACTGCCATATTAATGATGTGTGATAGTGTTGAAGCAGCTTCAAAAAGCTTAAAAGAACCTACATCTACTAAAATTGATGTATTTGTTGAAAGCATTATTAGTAAACAAATTGAAAACGATCAATTTTTGAATGCGAATATTACCTTCAAGGAAATTCAATCCATAAAAAAAGTATTAAAGCATAAGCTGGCTAATATCTACCACTTACGTATTGAATACCCAGAATAGCAATATTACTTTAAAAAAGTAAAAAAATAGTTTGCGTTCTTTAAGATGAAAAGTTACATTTGCATCCGCATTTAAAAATAATGCAACGTTCTTTTATATTAGAATAGGAGAGGTGCCTGAGTGGCCGAAAGGACTTGTTTGCTAAACAAGCGTACCCTAACGGGTACCCGGGGTTCGAATCCCCGTCTCTCCGCATTTTTTAAGATAATCTTTTCGGGGTGTAGCGTAGCCCGGTTATCGCGCCGCGTTTGGGACGCGGAGGTCGCAGGTTCGAATCCTGCCACCCCGACTTTATAATGGTCGCATAGCTCAGCTGGATAGAGCACCTGCCTTCTAAGCAGGCGGTCCTAGGTTCGAATCCTAGTGCGATCACCACATAAAACCTTGCAGAAATGCAGGGTTTTATTGGTTTGTGAAACAGTGTTTTTGTTGAGCTTAACTATAAAAACTGCTTTTTAGTTCATCCTTGCTTTTTCGATTATATTTTTATTAAATAAAGCTTCATTTTCTAAAATTTTATAAAAATCTAGAATATATATCTTAACGCGTTCATATTCTTTAGGGTTATCAAAAGATGATTTCAAACTAAAAAGACATTCTGTAATTTGAGGTTTTATATTTAAATAATCGCTTTTAGCTTGATTGAATATACTTATGTCTCTTTTAAACCCTCTATATTTTCTTTCTTTAACCGAACTAATATTCATTCTTTCTAAATGTGGTGTGGACAAAATGGCATAACTAGGATTTACCAGACCAGACATATCGAAATCGTAAGGTATGGGAAACATTTGTTTGTCTTTGTAGATTAGCTTAGCATTGTGTTGATAGGTTGTAGAAAAATCGGTATTGCCTATCATATATTGAAATAACGCATGTTTTACACATATTATAGGCTCCTGTTCTAATGGATGTACCTTGCTCTCTAAAATTTTTGCATCATGTGTGTCTGCTACTTCTTTATCATCTTCAATAAAAAAACCTTTTAAATAATGCGATTTTATTTTTTTTCCTCTTAATTCTTCATATTCTACGTTAACCAATCGTGTTTTAAAATTATAAGGTGAGATGTGTTCATAGAATTTATAAGCGAGATATTCTTTAATAACATTATCGTTACTTTCTTTATCCGTTTTGCAAGGGATTACAAGTTTTAGTTTTTTATTTCCTTTAAAAATAGTTCCTTTGGCTATAGCTTTTTTAATTTTTAGTTTTACTGGAGTGTAATAGCAACTGTCTTTTCTAAAGTTGCCCCTAGCTCTAATTTCAATTTCTAATGAATCCCACGTTTCATCTTCATTTTGGTAAGAAAGATTTGTTTTAATATACGTGCTATCGTTTGTTTTCTTTTTTAGATTTCTATTCGAATATTTTAGTTTTATTGAAAGTGCTTCTTGGTTTCTAAAAAGCTTGCTAGTTTTATTTTCTTTAATTGAATTTGAAGTTTCTTGCGCAATAATAATATTACAAATTAGAAAACTTATAATCAAGAAAACGTAGGAAATTTGTTTTTTCATTATATTGTGAGTTGTTAAGCAAATATAACATTTTAATAGGTATCTATGAATCAATATATTACAGTTATAAACCAGAGAACTTTTATTGCACTAATTATATCATTTGCTACCTTGTTTTTTGCATATCGATATAATATTAATTACAATATTGATCTTACCATGATTAGTATTGCTATTGTGTTTCCGTTGGTTTTCACTATTAGAAGCTCTTTTAGGAGAAGAGAAAAAGCATTAGAGCATTTAAGCCAGTTTAGAGCTGCAATTAAAACCGTAGATTATTTTTTTATGAGTGCTGAAACGTTTACAGATGAAAAAAAACAAGAAATATCTAACATCTTAATTGAAATTAGCGAAAATACAATAGCCCATTTAAGCAAAAATGGCGATTATAGCACAGGCAACTTGGATGATGCGGTTAATAAGGTTTACCTTTTTATTGCCAAAAACACTGAAATCATTCCTAATAGACTTAAAGATAAAGTAATTAGATTTATGAACGATTTGCACGAATCTGTTGAGAATTTGCATGCTATCCATGCACATCGTACGCCTATTAGCTTAAAAGCGTATTGCCTTATATTTATTTATATTTTCCCTTTAATTTATACACCTACCATTATTAATAGAATTGGTCTTGAGACCACTATATGGATTACCTATTTCGTGGTTATTTTAAGTGAGTTCATTTTAATATCCCTTTACAACATCCAAGATGATATGGAATATCCTTTTGATGAGAAAGGTTTAGATGATATTAATTTAAATAGTTTTAAAATAAACAGATAAACCATTTTATATCAAGCCTTTAATTTTTTGAAATGAAATATCCTCAAAAGTTTCAACCACTTTATTAGCAGTACTGTAATCCTGATTTTTGGAGTGCTTGCTTTTGTAACCTATGCAGTAAATATTTGCTGAATTAGCGGCTTTAATTCCGTTAGTGGAATCTTCTATAACAATACATTGGTTTTTATTAAAGCCAGAAGATTTTACCGCATTGATAAAAATTTCTGGGTGTGGCTTTGATGCCTTTAAATCGGCACCACTGTGTTTTGCTTTAAAATATTTTTCTAAATTAAAACGATCAAAAACATTGTTAATAGTGGTCATTGATGCCGAAGAGGCTAGTACCAAGGTTAAATTATTTGCGTAATAATCTTCTATGATATCTCGAACACCATCAATAAGATCTAGATTTTTATCATTTTGGAAAATGTATTTAAAATACTCACGTTTTAAATCTACCAGCTCTTGTGGATTGTTTTTTAAATCGAATTTAGGGCATAAGGTTTTACAAATGCTGTAGGTTGATTTTCCTGTGAAAGATTCGTACAATTTGTTAGACACATCAATGCCAATGGTGTCGAACATTTTGTTATAGGCTTTTTTATGTAATGGCTCAGAGTTGACTATAACGCCATCCATATCGAAAATAACTGCTTTTATCACATTTCTGGTTTTTTGCGAATATACTCTAATGTGCTAAGTATTAAAAGTATATGTTTTTGGTGCTATATTTAAGATTATTTTATTTTAATTGAACTGTTAATTTCTACTTAATTTATGAGTTTACACGTATAGAATTTAAATTATTTCAAGTATTTTAACAGTCTATAAAATTTTTAGTGATAATTATAGAATAAATCCTTTGCAAAAAGCTATAGTTTAAGGTTAATGTCATTAGCAATAAAGGATTTTTTTTGGGTTGTCTTTAGGCAACCCTTTTTTTTATGTCTTTTTGCAAATAATCGCAATTTTTCCATCATTCACATTTGTTGTAAAGAATACAAAGGTTTCACCACCATCTTTAATGTTGAATTTTTTTCTTAGCTGATTAACGGATTCTGGAAAATTTCTAGTCGTAATGTTTGCTTTTGTATTACCTAAAAGCTTTTTTATTGTCTTTTTATTATAAGGAATCTGTTCGATTATTTTAAAAGCTCTACCAGGAAAATCCAGTAATTTATTGGAAGTGTACAAATGTGAGTGTAGATGTAATTTATGGATATTAAGCGCCTTAGCTATGGTTTTAAAAGCACCAGATTTTAATACCGCTGCATTGGGCTCATAAAGATAGTTTAGAGGTAAAGAGAAATTAGCTTTTGAGCTTGATTCTGTCGAATATATAAACTTAAAATCTTCGTTTTTTTTACCTTTAATATTAAGTGTATTTATTTGGATATTGCCTTTATAACCATTTGATAATAGAAAAAGCAATTCTTTCACGTCATTATTTATCGCAATTATATGAATGGCTTTAGTATGCTTTAATTCCGTCATTCCAATAGAAATATCCAACATTGGAGAGGTCTTTACTAAAATGTTGTTTGCATGTTCAAATAATATGTTTAAATGCTCTGGAATATTTGGTAAACAATCTTTTAGGTAGAATACTTTTCCTTTACGGTCGTGTCTTCTGGATGGATCTACATAAATCCAATCATAGGTTTTATTTGTCTGTTTTAAATAGTTTATTCCGTCATTATTAACGATTTTAATGTTATCAATTCCAAACTGTGTGTAATTATATGAAACAATCTCCGAAAGGTTTTTGTCAATCTCACAATGCGTAACTTCTTTAAATACTTTAGAGAAGTGGTAACTATCAACACCAAAGCCACCTGTAAGGTCAATAATAGTTTTGCCGCTAATAATTTTAGATTTATAACTCGCAGTAGTTTCAGATGATGTTTGCTCAATATTAAGCCTATTAGGGTAATAAATATTGGGTGTATTATACCAAGTTGTTAGTTTTGTTTTACACCTTTTTTTAGATTCGATCTGTTCTATAATCTCTTTTAATTCAATATTGCTAAAAGAGGTTTTTGTTAATAATAAAGAAGCTATTTCTGAATCAATATTTTCATCAATATATTCTTGAATTACAGTATTTAAAACATGTTTATTCAAATGGATACTATATGTCTTTGGTAAGTTGCTTCACGATTTTGTTTTCTGATAAAAACTCTTTTAAAATCACTTTAATAGCTGTATAAGTTGGTATGGCCACAATCATACCAACAACACCAAATAAAATACCAGCAATAATGATGACTAGAAAAATTTCTAAAGGATGGGATTTTACACTTTTAGAGAAAATAAATGGCTGACTAAAAAAATTATCAACTATTTGGCCAAAAATAAATCCAATCATTACATAAGTTGTTTTTGGCAATATAACGTTGCTAAAACTTTCGCCTAAAAAACTAGACATAGTTAATGTGAGCATTAAAACACCACCAACCAATGGCCCAACATAAGGAATAAGGTTGAGCAAAGCACATAAAAAAGCAATAACGATGGCATTTTTTACACCAAAAACAAGTAGCACAATTGTATAAATTACAAATAGAATTAATATTTGAAATATTAAGCCAACAAAATAGCGAGACAATAGTGTTTTTATTTTTTCGAAAGATTTTTTTGAACGTGCTTCTTTACTATCAGGCACAAAAACCATAATACCTTGTTCCATTAATTTACTATCCTTTAGCAAGAAGAATGCAATAAATATTACCGAAAATAAGCCAATACTAAAACTACCAAAACCACTCACAACCGAATTTATAAAGTTTGGTATAATTGAATAATCTAACTTTGTAAGCAAATTAGATTCTTTTAAAGAGCGTTCAACATCATAACTATTAATGCCAAAGTAATTAGTTAGTTGAAAGTATAAGTCTTCGATATTTCCTTGTAATTGTTCAATATTTAATAGAGATAAATTATGACTTTGTTCCACAACCAACGGAATAAACATACGCACAAGACCTACTAGCAATGCTATTAAGATTACCATTGTTGTAACTACGGCAATTGTATTTTTAAACTTAAGCTTAGACTTTAAAAACCTAACTATTGGCAAGCCTATTAACGAAATAACCGAAGCAATGGCTACATATACAATAACCGACTGTATTTTATATAAAAAATAAAGCAATAATGTGAGGCCAAGAATAATTGCTAAAGCTCTTAGTATGCCGTTTGAGATGATTTTCGAATTCATTTAGTAAAGATACTAATTTGTCTTTACGAGCGAAGGTTGACATGTAATAATCTTACTATGGAAAAATTGGTATTAAAAGATTGCTTCATTAAATTAACAATAATATTTTACATTAATTGCTTAGTAATTTCAAATAATGCAATATTTGCTGCTTGAACGACATTCATGCTGCTGTTTTGTCCAAACATATCTATATGGATTATTGCATTTGATAGTTTTAAAATAGCATCAGATACACCAAAATTTTCATCACCAACTACCAATACTATAGCTTGTGACTTAGGGAAATTAAATTCGTGAATTGGCTTGCTATTGGTAGTTATTTCTAAAGACACGATATAATGGCCACTCGCTTTTAGCTCACTAACAACGTTAACAGTAGATGTATTTACTCTATGCTTTACAACTTTTTCGGTAGCTCGTGAGGTTTTTGTTATTTTTCTACCTAACGCAATATGCTCACCACAAAATATAAGTTCCTTTACTCCAAAGGCATCAGCAATTCTAAACAAACTTCCAATATTTAAAGCATTGGTAATGTTATCACATATAAGGGTAATTGGAAAAGTGTGTTGTTTAAAATTGGTATTGTAATGAGTGCGTTGCATTATTAATTATCAAAAGCATATTTAATGATATTTGCACCCATTTTTAAGGCCTTTTCGCGAACATCTTCAGGGTCGTTGTGCACTTGAGGATCTTCCCAACCATCGCCTAAATCGCTTTCGTAAGTAAATAACACTACTAATCGCGATTCGTAAAATATACCTAAAGCTTGCGGACGCTTGCCATCATGTTCATGAATTTTTGGCAACCCTTGTGGAAAAGTATATACAATATTGAATAGTTTGTGATTGGCAGGAATTTCAACCAAATTGGTATTTGGAAATACTTTTTTTAACTCTTTTACAATATAAGGTTGCAAACCATAATTATCATCAATATGTAGAAACCCTCCCGAAATTAAATAATCTCTTAGGTTTTTAGCATCATCATCATTAAAAAACACATTGCCATGACCTGTCATGTGTAAAAATGGATACTGAAAAATATCAACACTATTGGTTTCGACTGTTTGAGGTTTTGCTTTAATTTTTGTATTGATATTCTCATTGCAAAAGGCAATTAAGTTAGGCAACGCAGTAGGATTACTATACCAATCGCCACCACCACGATATTTAAGTATGGCAATTTCTTGCGAGAATGTAACGCAAGTCATGAGGCAAAAGGCAATAAAAAATACTAGCTTCATAATTCTTCATTAGTATATGCAACCGAATGGCAAGCTACTATAGCAGCGGTTTCTGTACGCAATCTGGTTGCTCCCAAAGTTACAGGAATAAATTGATGCTTCAAAGCCATTGCAATTTCTTTAACACTAAAATCGCCTTCAGGGCCAATTAAAATTGTAACATTATTATTTGCCTTTAATTGACTTTTTAAAGATAGTTTTTTAGTGTCATCACAATGGGCTATAAATAGCTGTCCTTGATGGTTTTGATTAATAAATTTATTGAAAGACATTGCTTCGTGTAGTTTTGGCAAATAATAATTCAGAGATTGTTTCATAGCAGATTGCAATATCTTCTCAAAGCGTTCAGGTTTAATCACTTTTCGCTCGCTATGGTCGCAAATAATAGGCGTGATGTAGTCTATACCAATTTCGGTAGCTTTTTCAAGAAACCATTCGTAACGATCGTTGATTTTAGTTGGAGCAACTGCTAGATGCAACTTGTAACCTTTTGGTTTTTGGAATGTTTTTGAAATAATTGACACAACACAATTCTTTAAATCTGCCATTTCAATTCTAGCTTTAAATTGCCAACCTCTACCATTGGTTATATAAAGTATATCACCTTTCTTTTTACGTAGTACTTTGGCAATATGCTTGCTTTCATCTTTAGGAAAAGAGAATTGTGAGGTAATTTCGTTTAGCTCTGGATTATAGAAAAGTTGCATTAATTATTCTTAAATTTTGAGTAGATAAATATAAGTAAAGAGAAGATTAGAATTATAATTGCAATCAAAATTGTTAGATGAAAATTCGAAATAACATAATACGTATCTTTAATGCTAAAAACAGTATTCTTGTTAGAATTGTAGTAGAATAAGCTTATAATTAAAGCGAGGATGCTTGTTCCAAAAAAATAAATGTATAGATTATTTAATTTCATTAATTAAATTTTCAACCTCGCCGAAGCTGTAATATCCTGCTTTGCAAAATCTTGTTCCAAATATTTTAAATAACCAACAATGGCGATCATCGCTGCATTATCTGTAGTGAATTCAAATTTTGGCACATACGTTTTCCAACCAAATTTTTGTTCGCCTTCTTTTAACGCTTTTCTAATTCCAGAATTTGCCGATACACCACCACCAATAGCTATTTGCCTAATTCCTGTTTGTTTAGTGGCAAGTTTTAATTTGTCAATTAGAATACAAATAATGGTGTATTGAATAGAAGCACAAATGTCATTTAGGTTATTGTCAATAAATTTAGGATTCTTTTTGGTTTCACGTTGTATAAAATAGAGTATGGCTGTTTTTAGACCAGAAAAACTAAAATTTAAACCATCTACTTTTGGTTTTGTAAACTTAAAGGCTTTTGGATTGCCTCGTTGCGCACGTTTGTCTATTTCTGGACCTGCTGGATAACCAAGCCCTAAAATTTTTCCGCTTTTATCGTATGCTTCACCAACAGCATCATCAATGGTTTCTCCAATAACCTCCATATTAAAATAGTCATTCACTTTTACTATTTGTGTATGGCCTCCAGAAATGGTCATAGCCAAAAAAGGGAATTCTGGTTTATCAAATCCTTCTTCGTCTATAAAATGTGCCAAAATATGTGCTTGCATGTGGTTTACATCTATTAGCGGAATGTTTAAACCGTAAGCAAACGATTTTGCAAAGGAAGTACCAACTAGTAACGAACCCATTAAACCTGGACCTCTGGTAAATGCAATAGCATTTAGCTGTTTTTTTGTAATTCCAGCTTTCTCTATAGCTTGATGCACGACTGGAACAATATTTTGTTGGTGTGCCCTAGATGCCAATTCTGGTACAACACCTCCATATTCTTCGTGTATTTTTTGAGTAGCAACAACATTGCTTAAAATACGTCCGTTTTGTATTACAGAAGCAGCCGTATCATCACAAGATGACTCAATTCCTAGTATGTAGATATTTTGTGAGGTCATTAAGATGTTTTAGGCATAATAATTGCTTATTTTGTAATAAAATAAATAGTAATATTTTTTTGTTTTAGAGGATATACAAATAAATGAAAAAATATAGAGTAAATAACTAAATATAGGCTTAAAAATTGATAAGTTTATAGCTGGTTTTAAATAACATATTCAAACAAAACTTATAACTTTAGTAGAACATTAAAAAAGTAATTAAAATAGCATTGAAAATTGCAGCAATCTTGTTGTTGCTATTCATCATTTTGGTGTTATTATTTTCTATTCCTGCAGTTCAAACCCGAACAGGAAAATATCTTACAAACCGTATTAATAAAGATTTTGGAACCAATATTAATATAGAAAAGGTTGGTCTTCAGTTTAATGGAGATGTAGAACTTATCGATATTTATATTGAAGATTATAGAAAAGACACATTAATTAGTATTAATGAATTAAATTCTTCCATAATAAGCTTTAGAAAACTTTTAAATAACAAACTTACTTTTGGTGATGTAGATATAATTGGATTAAAGTTTAACCTAAAGACTTATAAAGGTGAAGTAGATACCAACCTAGACATTTTTGTAGCAAAGTTTGATGAAGATGTACCAAGTAAAGAGAAAAGCAATTTTTTGCTATCTTCTAGTGATGTATCGATTACAGATAGTGAATTTAGGCTCATTGACGAAAATAAAGAACAAAGCGACATATTTACGTTTAATGACTTGAATATTAATGCAACAGACTTTTTAATTTTAGGACCAGATGTTAGCGCAAGAATCAATAAGCTTGGTTTTATAGACAATAGAGGGTTACACATAACCAATATGACAACTAATTTTGTTTATACGCTACAAAATATGACGTTTGATTTTCTTCAAATTAAAACACCAAACTCTACTTTAAAAGGCAATTTAAAATTTGAGTACGAAAGAGAAGATTTGCAATACTTTGTCGATAAGGTAAAACTAAATGCCACTTTTGAGGATTCAGATATTACACTAAGCGATTTGAATATTTTTTATGATGAATTTGGTAACAATCAAAAAGCAAACATTAATGTAAACTTGTTTGGCACGTTAAACGACCTAACGGTAAGCAACCTGGAATTAAGTAATTCTAGAAACACAATTGTAGATGGAAACATTGTCCTTAAAAACGTTTTTGATAATAAGGAGAATACATTTTTAATGGATGCTAATTTTAATAGGCTCACTACTACTTATCATGATCTTTCAGCAATGTTACCCAACGTTTTAGGAACCTCTATACCATCTATTGTAGATAGTTTAGGTGTATTTACTATAAATGGAAAAACACTTGTTACTGCAAAAAATCTAGACACAAATATTAAGTTAGCATCAAATTTAGGGGCTTTAATTGCTGACCTAGAAATAAAAAATATTAGCACTAATGAGTCTGCCACTTATAATGGTAATCTTGTTATGGATAATTTTAATATTGGTACATTGATAGGCGATTCAAAAGTAGGAAGCATATCATCAAATTTAGATATTAGTGGTACTGGTTTCACTGCAGAAAGTGTTAACTCGCATATAAAAGGCGATATATTTAATATTGTTTACAACAATTACCAATATGAAAAAATAAAAGTATTTGGGAATATTAAAAACAAAATATTTGATGGCAATTTAATTGTTAATGACCAACATTTAGATTTAACTTTTAATGGTCTGGTTGATTTCTCTGAAAAAGAAAAAAAGTACGATTTTAATGCCAACGTTGGACATGCCAACCTAAGGGAACTCAATTTTGCAAGCAACGATAGTATTTCAATCTTTAAGAGCAATATAAGCATGAACATGAATGGAAGCAATTATGATGATGCTTATGGCAGCATAAGATTTGAAAACACCCTTTACAAAAATGAAAATGACGACTATTATTTTAAAGATTTTGCTGTTTCCTCACGCTTTGAAAAAGACGTAAGGTTTATCGAAATCAACTCACCCGATATTGTTACAGGAAGCCTCAACGGTAAATTTGTATTTAAAGACATATACAAGCTTTTAGAAAACTCTTTAGGAAGCATTTATACCAATTTTAAACCCCATCATATCACTTCAAACCAGTTTATAAACTTTAAATTCAATATATATAGTAAAATTGCCGAAGTGTTTTACCCAGACTTGGAATTAGGGAGTAACACCTATTTTGAAGGACGCGCTGAAAGTGATGCCAAGAAATTCAAACTAGAGTTTAATTCACCACAAATAAAGCTGAAAGATTATTTTGCTAATAATATTCATTTAGAGGTCGATAATAAAAACCCATTATATAATACATTTGTTGAAATAGATAGCATGTCTTCAAAATTTTACGATGTCTCTAAATTTAGTTTGATAAACGTAACCAAAAATGACACCTTATTTGTAAAAACAGAATTTAAAGGAGGAAAAGGGAATACAGACGATTTTAACATGAATCTTTTCTATACCATAAACGAAGAAAATAACTCAGTACTTGGTTTTAGAAAATCAACCATTATTTTTAAGGATAATAATTGGTATGTAAATGAAGAGAGAAACAGTTTCAATAAAATTGAATTCGACCGAGAGTTTAAAAACATAAATATTAGAAGCTTACGCATGAGCCATCAAAATGAAGTTATTAATCTATATGGCGTTATAAAAGGTGCAACCAATAAAAATATAAACCTAGATTTTAAAGATGTTGAGCTCGCAAAAATTACACCTAGAATAGATAGTTTGGCTTTAGCTGGAAATGTAAATGGCAAACTAAATATTCAACAAAACCAAGGAGTTTATATTCCTGCGTCTAATGTAACAATAGACAATTTTAAAGTAAACGATTTTAATTTAGGCTCATTTAATGCCAATATTAAAGGAAACAGTTCTCTAACAAATTATACAGTAGATGTTAGTTTAAAAGACGATGCCACCGAATCTCTTGCCATAACTGGAAACTTGGATTTTTCTGGCAATAGTTCAACTATAAATTTAAATGTTGATTTTAGCGAGTTTATACTAAACCCATTAAACCCATTTGGAGAAGGCGTTATTACAGACATTAGAGGCGAAATATCTGGAAATGCTAAAGTTTCTGGTTTACTGCAAAGACCACAAATAACTGGTCAATTAAACTTAGACAGCGGAGGACTTAGGATACCTTATTTAAATGTAGATTATTCCTTCGAAGATGAAACAAAAATTACCTTGCAACAACAAAGTTTTATTTTCAATAACGCGCGATTAACAGATTCAGAATTTTTCTCAAGAGCAACATTAAGTGGTAATATTGACCATGTAAATTTCTCCAATTGGCAACTCAATTTAGATATTGATTCCAACAGGTTACTAGTTTTAAACACCAACGATACAGAAGATGCTTTATATTATGGAAGAGCTTTTGTAAATGGCAACATTGGTGTTGTAGGACCAACAGATCAGTTGGTAATTAATGCCAATGTGTCTTCCGAAGAGGGAACATTTTTCAAAATCCCACTCAACGACACAGAGACCTTCGGCGAGAGCTCTTATATCCATTTCTTAACCAAAGAAGAAAAAGAAGCACAAATAAAAGAAGAAGTTGTAGTTGCCGAAGTCATTAAAGGGTTGGAGATGAACTTTGAATTGAATATAACCGATAATGCCGAAATCGAAATAATCATGGATAAAAGCACTGGAAGCTCCATTAAAGGAAGAGGTATAGGAAATCTATTAACACGAATTACCACCAATGGTATATTTGAAATGAATGGCGATTTCTTTATCACTGAGGGTATTTATAATTTTAGCTACCAAGGTCTAATAGAAAAAGCATTTAGAGTGTTACCTGGAGGCACATTGGTATGGGAAGGCGATCCATTAAAAGCACAAATAAATATTGAAGCGGTTTACGATAAAATTCAGGCAAATCCATCTATATTGCTCGAAAACCCCATTAATAGAAGCATTCCGGTTGAGGTCAAAATTCATTTAACCGAAGAGTTGGAACAACCAAATATTGATTACGATTTAGCATTTCCAAATGTGAACTCTACATTAGATTCAGAGTTGCAATATCGTTTAAACGACAAAGATAGTAAAGAACTTCAGGTAATTTCTTTATTAGTTACAGGTGCATTCAGGAATGAATTAAATTTTGGCTCGCAAGATGCCTTTGGGTTGGTTTCCGATAGAGTGCAATCCATGATAAATGAAATTTTATCGTCAGAAGATGGCAAACTAAACTTAGGAGTAGATTTTCAAATTGGTCAAAACACACCCGATTTTGAAACCAGCAGTCGTGTTGGTGTTACACTGTCCACTAAGCTAAGCGACAATATACTTATTAATGGTAAAGTTGGTGTGCCTATAGGTGGTGTTAGCGAAACTGTAATTGCAGGAGATTTTGAAGTAGAAATGTTAATAAATGAAGATAGAACCCTATCACTAAAATTCTTTAACAGGGAAAACAGCATTAGATATTTTGGAGAACAAATTGGTTACACTCAAGGCGTAGGACTTTCATACAATGTAGAGTTCGATAACCTAAAAGAGTTATTTAAAAAAATATTTAGTGGTAAAAAGGAAGAAAATCAAAAGTTAAAAACCACTAGCCAAAATATGATTCCATCTTATATTAACATCAAGAAAAAAGATTCTATAAACTCGCGTCAATCCAACAATTAAGCAATAAGCTCCTAAGAGATTACAAGCGAAAACGTTTGAGTTTTAAATTTCGTTAAAATATGATGAAACTTAGCTTTTTTGTAGTTTAAGTTTATTAGTTTTACTCTTTCAAAGGCTAAAAAAATGGCAAAAGAAATTAAAAAAATAGGCGTGATGACCTCAGGAGGTGATGCACCAGGAATGAATGCCGCAATTAGAGCTGTGGTTAGAGCCTGTGCTTACCATAATGTAGAATGTATTGGTATTTACAGAGGTTTTGATGGTGTTATAGAAGGGGATTACAAATCCATGGATGCACGTAGTGTAAAAGGAATTATAAATAAAGGTGGAACAGTTTTAAAATCAGCTCGATCAGACGAGTTTAGAACTAAAGAAGGTCGCAAAAAAGCCTTTGATAGCTTAACACAAGCTGGAGTAGATGCTTTGGTAACCATTGGTGGTGATGGAACCTTTACAGGCGCGCTTATTTTTAACGAAGAATACAATTTTCCAGTCATGGGAATCCCTGGGACCATCGATAATGATATTTTCGGAACCATAAACACCCTTGGTTATGATACTGCCTTAAATACTGTAGTCGAAGCTATCGATAAAATTAGGGATACTGCAAGTTCTCATAACCGTTTATTTTTTATTGAGGTTATGGGACGAGATGCTGGCCATATAGCTCTAAATACTGGAGTTGGAGCAGGAGCTGAAGAAATTTTGATTCCAGAAGAAGATTTAGGTTTAGATAGACTTTTAGAATCTTTAAATAGAAGCAAGCAATCAGGAAAAACATCGAGTATAGTGGTAGTAGCTGAAGGTGATAAAATTGGAAAAAATGTATTTGAGCTAAAAGATTATGTAGATGAGCACATGTCTTATTATGATGTTCGCGTATCTGTTTTAGGACATATGCAAAGAGGTGGAAGCCCTTCGTGTTTTGATCGCGTTTTGGCAAGTAGAATGGGTGTAAAAGCTGTAGAAAGCCTGCTTGAAGGTAAAACCAATTATATGGTAGGAATACTAGACAATAAAATGGAATTAACACCTTTGGAACAAGCCATTAAAGGAAAATCAGCCATAAATTTAGAATTATTACGTGTGTCAGATATTATGACAACTTAAAAAAATAGAAAAGAAAATATGTCAAAAGTAAAAATTGGAATTAACGGATTTGGTAGAATTGGTAGAATTGTTTTTAGAGCAACAGTAAATAGACCAGACGTTGATGTAGTAGCGATAAACGATTTGCTGGATGTTGAACATTTAGCTTACTTATTAGAATACGATTCTGTTCATGGTCGTTTTGATGGAAGCATCGAAGTAAAAAATGGACACCTTGTAGTAAATGGAAAAACTGTTAGGGTCACTGCCGAAAGAGACCCTAGAAATCTTAAATGGAACGACGTTAATGTAGATGTAGTTGCTGAATGCACAGGGATTTTTACCACTCTAGAAACAGCAAGCTATCATATAGAAGCAGGTGCTAAAAAAGTAGCTATTTCGGCTCCTTCAAAAGATGCACCAATGTTTGTAATGGGCGTAAATCATAAAGAGATTAAAGATTCAGATGTTATTGTATCTAATGCCTCGTGTACAACCAATTGTTTAGCACCAGTTGCTAAAGTATTGCATGACAATTTTGGCATAGAAGAAGCATTAATGACTACCATTCATGCCGCAACAGCAACACAATTAACAGTCGATGGGCCGTCGAGGAAAAACTATCGTTTGGGTCGTTCGGCTTTAAATAATATAATTCCTTCAACAACAGGTGCAGCCAAAGCAGTTGGAAAAGTAATCCCTGAACTTAACGGAAAACTTACAGGAATGGCATTTCGTGTGCCTACTGTGGACGTTTCTGTGGTCGATTTAACTGTTAGGTTACAAAAAGACACAAGTTACCAAGCTATTAAAGACGCCTTTAAAAAAGCGGCAAATGGCGAGCTAAAAGGTGTGTTAAAATATGTTGATGAACCTGTTGTTTCTCAAGATTTTGTTGGTGAAACCCATACCAGTAATTTTGATGCTGATGCAGGAATTGAATTAAATTCAAAATTCTTTAAAGTTGTCTCATGGTATGATAATGAGTATGCGTATTCAGCAAAATTAATAGATTTAATTCAACACATTAACGATCTATAAATCAATAGTAAATTTAAGCTGCTAATCATTATCTTTGATTGGCAGTTTTTTTATGCATTAACAGTTTTTTTATGATTTTTATAGTTGATAGTGGTTCTACAAAATGCGATTGGTTAGCAATTGATAATAATGGCAATCAATTATTGGAAAAACTACGTACCAAAGGTATGAATCCTGCTATTTTAAGTAAAAAGAAGCTGTACAAAACCATAAAGAAGAATGCTGTTTTAGACCAATTTAAAAACGATGTAACTCATATCTTTTTTTATGGTGCTGGCTGTGGTACAGATAAGCCAAGACAATTGTTGGAAGATGTACTTCATGATTTTTTCCCAAATGCAAAAGCCGAAGTAAAGGAAGATACCTACGCAGCTGTTTATGCAACTGTTGGTTATAGTTTACAACCAGCCGTGGTTTGTATTTTGGGAACTGGATCTAATTGTAGTTATTTTAACGGAACAAAAATTGAACAACGTGTTAAGTCGTTAGGCTATTCTCTAATGGATGATGCCTCAGGCAATTATTTTGGTAAACAACTCATTAGGGATTACTACTTCAATCACATGCCACAGCATTTAAAAGTGTCGCTAGCCGAAAAGTATAACATGGATTCCGATGTTATAAAGTACAACCTATATAAACAACCAAACCCTAATGCCTATTTGGCATCTTTTGCAGAGTTTATGTTCCTTAATAAAGATTCAGACTATATAATTGACCTCATTAAAGATGGCTTACGTTTGTTCGCCAAAAATATGATTATGCAATACAAAGATGTTTTGCAAACTGTTCCAGTACATTTTGCAGGCTCAATCGCTTTTTTTTCGCAAGATGAAATTAAAGAAGTAGCCAATGAGTTTGGTTTTAAAGTTGGTGCTTTTGAGCGTCGTCCCATTGAAGGATTAGTAAGTTATCATAGCAATAAGTTATAGTAACATATACGTATAATTACTTAAATTTAATGATTGTAAACTTAAGTCTTTTAACTATCGATATAGTTCATTAAAATGCAACCATATCGTAACATTAAACGAATCTACTTCACCGCAATCATACTAATTTCCACATTCACATTTTTTGGTAAGCAAGCCACTTGTACAGTTTCGCGAGCAGGAGCGGTGGCTTCATTAAAATAAGAGCCATATACGGCATTAATTGCTCCAAAATCGTTCATATCGCTAATAAAAATTGAAGTCTTTACAACATTTTCAAAAGTCATTCCAGCTGCAGCTAGTACTTCTTTCATGTTTTCCATGACCTGCTTGGTTTCGTTAGTGATGTTATCTAAAACCAACGCGTTTGTGTCTGGGTTAAAAGCGATTTGTCCAGACGTGTAAAGCGTATTGCCGCTTAAAACAGCCTGATTGTATGGTCCTATTGGTGCTGGAGCTTTTGTAGTGGTAATTATTTGTTTCATGTGTTTATATTTATTGTTTTTCAATGGTTACATCTAACATCCATATAATCATTCCTTAGTGTGAATAAATTTTTAGTCATGGATGGTTTCATTGTAATTTATTTTATAATTATTTATTTAGACTGCAAACTGAATACTGAGTACCGCATACTTATTACAGGTCTCTATCGCGCTGTCTGCGTTTTTCGTATTTAATATCTTGTAGGATACTTGACTTGATACCAATAAAGAAATTCCACTGTTTATTGGCACTAAAGGGTATCCACGAAAAATTCATACGCCAACTCTCTAAATCTCGTTCAAAGCGTAACTGTGTATAAGTAACGCCTTTACTTTTTAAATCGTACCCAGAGGATGCGCCTATTTTCCATCGAGGTGAAATTTCTATATCACCAGAAAACATCAAGGAGTGTGAAGAAATTTCGTTTTGTCTTCGTGTGTTGCTATAATTTACAGCATAAGCCAAACGTATATTCCAAGGAATTTTGTACTTGTAAAGATCGCTTGGTT